>Ga0255346_1000804_pt1 | contig 48884 bp, 43 predicted proteins | sample wastewater_treat_FD_194410 | JGI IMG/M metagenome (GOLD analysis project Ga0255346, IMG submission 194410) | Wastewater microbial communities from Lulu Island WWTP, Vancouver, Canada - plant22 | ecosystem: Engineered > WWTP > Wastewater > Unclassified | place: Canada: Vancouver, British Columbia...
TCGCTCGCCTTCGCTCGCTCGCCTCTGCCTCGGTCGAAACTCCCTCGGCAACCCACGCGGACCTGTGCCCGCCTTCGGCAGGCAGAGCGGCCCGCGTGAAGATCGGCGGGGTTCTTCGCGGCGTTCTGCCGCGCTCTTTGGCCCTACGGGCTTCGGGTGGGGGCGCGCGATATATTTTATCTGCCGCAGGCATAAACTTTTAGAAACCTTTAATAAGCCGAATTGACTTAGTCATATTGAAGAATCATCTCAGGCTTGACATATAGACGTATGTGTATATCTTTATTTGCATGAATACTACTCAAGCCAAAGCCCGTGCTCAGATTTTGAAGGCCGTTGCCCATCCCACTCGCGTGCTGATATTGGACGAACTGGGTCGAGCAGACCGCTGTGTCAATGATCTGCGAAGTCTGGCCGATGTCAGTCAGCCCACCATTTCCCACCATCTGGAAAAGCTCAAGAAGGTCGGCATCGTCACTGAGAAGCGCCAAGGCAAAAAAATCATCCACCATCTCTCCTGCCCCTGCATCTTAGAGGCCGTGGACTGTACGCTGGGCGTGATTCAGTCGGTCAAGAAGCGTCAAGGTCAAACCATATAAACAGGGACCCCTCGAATGAATAAAGAAGTCAAAATCCTGCTGGGCCTTCTCGTGGCCTTTTTGGGCATCTATCTCCTGCCGGTGGAGAGTCTGCGGTTTCAAGGCGCGGTGCTGGAAGCGCTGAAGCTGGCGAAGTGGTACGCACATGAACATGTGCTGCTCTGCCTGGTGCCAGCGTTCTTCATTGCGGGCGCGATCGGGGTATTCGTCAGCCAGAACGCCGTGATGAAATACTTCGGACCCAAGGCGCCGAAATGGTTGTCCTATTCCGTCGCCTCGGTGTCCGGCACCATTCTGGCGGTTTGCTCCTGCACCGTATTACCACTTTTCGGCGGTATCTATATGCGGGGCGCGGGTCTCGGTCCCGCCGTGGCCTTTCTCTATTCGGGACCGGCGATCAATGTGCTGGCCATCGTGCTGACTGCCCGCGTGCTCGGGCTCCAGCTTGGCATCGCGCGTGCGGTCGGCGCCATTCTGTTCAGCGTGGTCATCGGATTGCTGATGCATTTCATCTTTTTGAAAGAAGAACGCGAGAAAGCCGCGAATCCCCAGGAGGTGTTCCTCGGCGAAGACGAGAAGCCCGAGCGCCCGCTGTGGCAAGTCGCGCTGTACTTTTTTTCGATGGTCGGCATCCTGGTCTTCGCCAACTGGGCCAAGCCGCAGGAGACCGCCGGCATCTGGTTCGCGATTTTCAAGGCCAAGTGGATTCTCACCGCGGCCTTCGCCGCGCTGATGGGCTTTTGCCTGTGGCGGTTTTTCAAGGTCCGCCTCGCCTGGATCCTGCTCGCCGCCGTTCCGGCTGTCGTGCTGGCGTTCAGCCTGCCCCAATACCCCGTCGCCGCCTTCGCGGCCGGCGCCGCTGGATTGGCGGCCCTGACGTTTTTCGGCGGTGTGGAGTTGAAGGACTGGCGCGACCAGACCTGGGGCTTCGCCAAACAGATTCTGCCGCTGCTGTTCATGGGTGTGCTGGCGGCCGGATTCTTTCTCGGCAGCCCCAACAGCCAGAATGCCGGGATTATTCCCAATATCTGGATTCAGGCGCTGGTGGGTGATTCTCCGACAGCCCTGCTGTCCGTTTTAGGCCATCCGAATGCGGCCGTTCCCGCATGGCTCGCGACCGTTTGGCCGCTGTGGACCAATTTCTTCGCCTCCATCACCGGCGCGCTGATGTATTTTGCCACCCTGACAGAAGTTCCCATCCTGCGCGGATTGCTGGATAGCGGAATGGGCCAAGGGCCGGCACTCGCACTCCTGCTCGCCGGACCCGCTCTATCGCTGCCAAATATGCTGGTCATTAATTCCATTCTTGGCCCCAAGAAAACCCTCACCTTCATCGGGTTGGTCGTGGTGATGGCGACGATCTCGGGCATGGCGTTCGGAGCGTGGATGTCATGAAAAGCCCCCTGACCCTTGTTGCCGTTGGATTGTCCGGGCTGTTGGCCTGCGCCGCGGCGGCATCCGCCGAAGATGCCCCTCCCGCGCTGGCGCTGGACGAAGCGCTGGCCATCGCCCTAGAACGAAATCCCGACGTGGCCGAGGCCCAAAGCCGGCTGGCGGAAGCCGAAGCCCGGCTGCGCTCCGCGCGGGCGGGCGGCAGCCCGACGCTCAAGGCACGCGGCGCCTATGACTATTGGACGGAAGACCAACGGCTATTCCCCGCCACGCAAAACGGCGAATCCGGCGTGTTCGGCCCCGAGACGGCTGGCGCCGATCTGGTCGCCACACTGCCGCTCTATACCGGCGGACGCGTTTCCGGCGAAACGGACTCGGCGGACTGGAACCGCCAATCCGCCTCGAACCAGTTGACCCGCGCCCGCGAAACGCTGGTCTATCAGGTGACGGCCCAGTTCTACAATCTGTTGGCGCAAGACGAATTCCTGCGGTCGCTGGATACGGCGGTAAAGGCCATGGACGAGCAGCAGCGCACGATCCAGGCGCTGGTGGATGCGGAGAAAGCCGCGCGCGTGGACCTGCTGCGCGTACAAGTCCGCCGCGCGGAACTCTATGAGCGACAGGTCCGCGAGCAGAACAATCGCACGGTCCAGCAGCGGGCCTGGGCAGCCCTGTTGGGACTGGAGGATGCCCAAGCTCCCGTCGCGCAAGGCTCGCTGGAACCGCGCGAATTGGCCGCCTGTCCCGATTCGTCTGTTTGCATGCAAAAAGCCTTGGCCCAACGCGCGGATTATTTCGCCTCCCAAGCGGCGATTTCTTCCGCCGAGGCCGCCGTGCGCTCCGCCAAGTCCGGATTCAAGCCGACCCTCTCCGCGCAGGCCTCCTATGGCGGACGCTGGATGATGGACGCGACCGACCAACCGGAAGGAACGGATGACCAGGAAGACGTGGGCCGCATCGGCCTCGTGGCGGAAATCCCGATCTTCGACAGCCAGCTGACCCGCGCCAAGGTGGCCGAGCAGCAGGCCCGCCTGCGCGGCGCGCAGGACCGACTGCGCAAGCTGGAATTGCAGATCCGCTACGAAGTGGAAACCGCGCTGGCCGACATCGCCGCCGCGCAGGAGCGCATCCGGACCTCCGCGCAGACCGTCGGCCAGGCCGAAGAAAGTTTTCGGATCGTGAAGGAAAAATATGACCTGGGTAAAGGCACCCTGACCGACTTGCTCGATGCCCAGAACGCGTTGGTGATCGCCCAAACCAGCCAGGCCCGCGCCTTGGCCGACGGGGCGATCGCCGATGCGCGCCGCCGCCTTGCAGTAGGAGAAATGGAACCATGAAAATCGTTTCGAGTTGGATGATCGTTCCGTTGGCGGTGGCGTTGGCCGCCGGTTGCGGCAAGAAGAACGAGGCCGAAACCGCGGCGCCCGCCAAGCCGATGGCACCCGTGCAGGTGAAGAAGGCCGAAATGCGCGATTTGACGCGTTCTGCCCTGTATACCGGCTCGGTCGAGCCGGTGACGGTGGCCCGGATGGCCTCCCCCGCCGAAGGCCCCATCGTCGAATGCGCGGTGCGCGAGGGCGATGCCGTTGCGAAGGGCCGCCGCCTCGTGCGCGTTGGCCGCAACCACATGGCCGAATCCAGCCTCGAAGCCGCCCGCGAAGAGCTGAACCGCCAGCAGGCGGAGTTCAAGCGCGTCGAACAGCTCGTCGCCAGCGGCGCCCTGCCCGGCGAACAGTTGGAAATCGCGCGCGCCGCCCTCAAACGCGCCGAAGCCCAGGTCGCCGCGGCGGAAACCGGCGCGGACGACTATGAAATCCGCGCGCCCTGGAACGGCGTCGTCGCCAAAGTCTGGATTTCCGAGGGCAACTACGTGGCCCCCCGCACCCCCTTGGTGGAACTCTACGACCCCGCCAGCCTGCGCGTGCGCTTCTCCGTCCCCGAGCAGGAGGCCACCCGCGTGAAAACGGACGCCGCCGTCCAGGTGGCGCTGGACGCCTTCGCCGGCCGCACGTTCCCGGGCGTCGTCGAGCGGATCTATCCGCAGCTCGATCCCGCCACCCGGACCCTGACCGTCGAAGCCCGCATCGAGGCCGACATGCCCCTGCTGGCCGGCCTGTTCGCGCGCGTCGCCGTCCCGGTGGAAACGGCCCCCGGCACGGTCGTCGTTCCGGCCGGAGCCCTGCTGGCCCTGCCCGGCGGCGGCTCCGTCGCCTTCGCGGTCCAGGACGGCAAAGCCGTTCGCCGGCCCGTGAAAACCGGCCTGGAAGCCGGCGATTTCGTTCAGATCCTCGAAGGCCTCTCCGCCGGCGAAGACGTGATCGTCCGCGGCCAGGAAAGCCTCAAGGACGGCGCTCCCGTCAAGGTGATGGGCCCGAAGAAGGACGGACCGCAGAAAGACGACGCCCCCGCCCAAAAGGCTCCGGAATCCGATCAGCCGAAAGCGCCCCAGTCATGAAAATCACGGAAATTTCCCTGAAGCGCTCGGTGGCGGTGGTCGTGCTGGCCGTCGCCGCGATGGCTCTGGGCCTCTTTGCCCTGCTGGGCCTGGACGTGGACTACCTGCCGGACATCAAGTATCCGATGGTCAAGATCCACGTCTACTGGCGAGGCGCCACCCCCGAGGAGATCGAGACCAACATCGCCGACCCGGTGGAACGCGGCATGGCCACCGTGGACAACCTCGACTATCTCGACAGCTCCAGCATCGAGGGCATGTACACCCTGCTCGTCAACTTCCGCTACGGCGTGGACGTGGATGTCGCCTACCAGGACGTGCTGGCGGTCATGGGCCGCGTGAACCGCAACCTGCCGCCCGACATCGACCCGCCTCTCATCATCAAGGCCGACCCCTCGCAGCTGCCCGTGATGGAAGTCACGATCGCCTCGGACCGGCACAGCCTCGTCTGGCTGCGCGACTGGGCCGACAACTGGCTGGCCGACCGCCTCTCCGCCGTCCCCGGCACCGCCGGCTCCGAAATCGTCGGCGGTCTCGAACGCGAAATCCGCGTCCATCTCGATCCCGGGCGCCTGACGGCCTACAACCTCTCGCCCGACCAGGTCGCCGCCGCCCTGAAGGCCGAAAACCGCCAGATTTTCGCCGGCCGCGTCACCGTCGAAACCCGCGAAATCATCGCGCGCACGATGGGCGAATTCGAGAACCTCGACGAAATCCGCAATACGGCCGTGGCGCACGGCCCCAACGGCGAGCTGGTGTTTATCCGCGACGTCGCCCAAGTCGAGGACAGCCACGAGGAAATGCGGGTGTCCACCCGCTTCAATGGCCGCCCCTGCGTGAAGGTCAACGTCCTCAAGCAGGCCGAGGCCAACACCGTGCAGGTCGCCCAGGGCGTCAAGGCCAAGCTGGACCAGCTGCAGCCCGAAATCCCCGAAGGCATCGAATTCGGCGTGGTCGAAAACCAGGGCGACTACGTCATGGGCGCCATCCTGAGCGTGCGCGATTCGGCCGTGCTCTCCGCCATCCTCGTCATCCTGGTGGTGTATCTCTTCCTCGGACACTGGCGGCAGGTCGCCGTGATGGTCATCGCGCTGCCGCTGACCCTGCTGGCCAACTTCTTCATGATGAAACTGGCCGGATTCTCCCTCAACATCTTCTCGCTCGGCGGGCTCGTCGTGGCGCTGGGCGTCATCCTCGACAACTCGATCGTCGTGCTCGAAAACGTCACCCGCCTCAAGCACGAGGCCGAAACCCTGCACCACGGCCCCGAGAAACACCTCGTGGCCACCGCCACCGCCCAGGTCGGCCCGGCCATCGTGGCCTCGACGCTGACCTTCCTCGGCATCTTCCTGCCCTTCCTGATCGTGCCGGGCCTGGCGGCTTTGCTGTTCAAGGAATTGGTGCTGGTGGTGGCGTCCATCGTGCTGCTTTCCTTGATCGTGGCCACCACCTTGACCCCCCTGCTGGCGGATTGGCTCGTGGTGCGCGCCCACGCCCGCCACCTGACGGGCCTGGCCGCCGCCTTCGACCGCATCGTGGACCGCATGATGGCCGGCTACGCGCGCCTCCTCGACGGCGCGCTGCGCATTCGCTGGCTGGTCATCGCCGTCTTCGTCGCGCTGTTCTTCTTCGGCTTCCATTGGGCGAAACAGGCCGGCTCGGAATTCCTGCCGCAGCCCGACGACGGCCGCGTGATGGTCAAGCTCAAGATGCCCGCCGGCACCTCCGTGGCCGAGACGGACCGGATCCTCGCCGCGGTCGAGCAGCAGCTCCAGGGCTTCCCCGAGATCGAAAGCGTGTTCACCATGGCCGGCGGCCGCGTCTGGGGCCTGGCCACCTACGAAATCGCCCAGGAGGGCGAAGTGAACGTCCAGCTCGTGCCCAAGTCCAAGCGCGACATCACCACCGGCCAATTCGTCGAACAGATCACCCCGCTGGTGAAGAAGGCCATGGCCCCCGGCGCCAAGCTGCCCGTGATGCAGATGAAGGTCAAAGGCATCCGCCAGATCGGCCTGCAGACGGTCGAAATCAAGGTGCAGGGTTCCGAAATCCAGCCCATCTACGAGTTCGCGCAACTCGTGTCCCGCACGCTGAACGAATCTCCCGACCTGGTCAACGTCAACATCTCGATGGACATGACCAAGCCCGAATACCGCGTCCACGTGGACCGGGCGCGCGCCTCCGCGCTGGGCATCCCCGTCAACCAGGTGGCCGCCACCCTGCGCACCCTCATCGGCGGCCTCGTTTCGACCGAATACCGGGAGGGCAGCGAGTACTACGACATCCGCGTCATGGTCCCCGAGCCGAGCCTGAAGAACAAGGAAGACGTCGAGAACCTGATCCTCGAGACCCGCGGCGGGCGGGCCATCCGCGTCCGCGACGTGGCCGAGGTCCGCCGAGCCGTCGGCCCCGTGGAAATCACCCGCGAGAACCAGATCAAGCAGGTCATCGTGCGCGCCGACGGCGCCCCCGGCCTCAGCGCCGGCGACGCCATCGCCCGCGCCCGCGAGATCGCCGCCGCCCTGCCGCGGCCGGCCGGCGTGGGCTTCGAAATGGGCGGCCAGGCCGAAATGATGGCCGAAAACAGCCGCACCATGCGCACCATCCTGTTTTTTGCGGCGCTCTTCGCCTACGTGGTGCTCGCCATCCAGTTCAACTCCTACGTGCTCCCGGTGCTGGCGATGCTCGGCATCCCCTTCTCGCTCGCCGGCGCGTTCGGTGCGCTCGACCTGTTCAACATCCCCATCGGCGTCACGGTCATGATCGGGCTGGTGGTGATGATGGGCGGCATCGCATCCCAGGGCGTCGTGCTATTGACGCTCGCCGAGGAAATCCGCATGGGCGGCAAATCGCCCCTCGACGCCATCCGGGAGGCCGCCCCGCTGCGCCTGCGGCCCATCCTGATGACCCAGCTCACCACCGTGCTGGGCCTGCTCCCGCTGGCCTTGAACCTCGGCGAAGGCGGCGACATGTTGAAACCGATGGCCATCGCCGTCATCGGCGGCCTGCTCTACTCGCTCTTGCTGACGCTGTTCTTCCTGCCCGCCGCCTACGGCATCGTGATGAAAAAGAAAGGAATCCAGACCGCATGAAAACCACCCTACGCTCCACGCTGTTCGCCGCGTTCGCAGCGCTCCTGATCGCCGCTCCGGGCGCCTACGCCCAGACGGAAGCCGCGCCGCCGCCGTCCCTCGCGACATTCGACGAGGACGTCGCCGTCTGCCGCCGCGTCATCCGCCAGTACTGCGCCATCGTCCAGGACATGATGAAGGAAAAGGAACTCGACGCCGCCAAGCAGGCGCAGGGTCTGGCCCTGCTGGCCGAAGCCCGCAAGCAGTGGGCCGGGATCCAGCAGACCTACGCCGCGAATCCTCCGGCCGAATACGCCGGCTACAAGGCCTTCCGCGCCCGCTTGCAGGACGTCGCCAACTCCGCCGAGGACATGGAAAAGGCCCTCGCCGCCGGCGATCCGCGCCGGTCGATGCTCGCCTGCGGCTACGGCTGCGGGCTGTTCGTCGCCTGGCACGAGGAAAACGGCATGAATTACGGCCTGGACAAGCTCTTCCACCTGCGCAAGACCGGCAAGACCGCCGAATCGGTGTTCCACTCGCGCGGAATGGACGCCGCCGGCCGCTGCTGCCCGTGCTGCTCCGCCAGCGCGACGACGTCCTGCTCGCCCCCCTGCCCTGGCCCGAAGGCGACGCCCGCAACGAGGCCTATCTCGATGGCGTCCGCGTCCTCTCCGCCGAACTCGACCGGCTGGCGCTCGCCGCCGCGCGCGGCGACGCGCCGACCGTCGGCGCCATCCTTGGCCAGATCACCCCCCTCGTCAACAAACCCTACGGCATCGCGCTCTAGGAGAAATCCGATGGACCCCGCCACCAAGGAACTCGTCGCCCTCGCCGCCGCCATCGCCGGCAAGTGCCAGCCGTGCTTCGCCTATCACCACAAGCAGGCGCAGGAGCTCGGCATCCCCGTTGACCAGATCCGCGAGGCCATCCAACTGGCCAAGGACATCCGCGCCTCCGGCGACAAGCACATGGACGAATTCGCGGAACGCCGCATGACGCCCGCCCCCGGAGAATAGCCCCATGTCCGGCCACGACCATCGCCACGATCATGCCGCCAACGGTTCCGGCGCCCGCGCGCTGGGTCTGGCCGCAGCCTTGACCGGCGGCATGATGGTGGCCGAATTCGCTGGCGGCTGGTGGTCCAACAGCCTGGCGCTGGTATCCGACGCGGGCCACATGCTGACCGACGTCGGCGCCCTGCTGATCAGCCTTGTCGCGCTGAAACTCGCCCAGGCCCCCGCCGACGCCCGCCGGACGTTCGGCTGGCAGCGGACCGAAATCCTCGCGGCGCTGCTCAACGGACTGACCTTGCTGGCGCTCGCGGCCTATGTCGTGTACGAAGCCGTGCCGCGCCTGCTCCATCCCGAACCCATCCAGAGCGGCATCATGATGATGGTCGCCGCCGTGGGCCTGGCCGTCAACGTAGCGGGTTTTTTCCTGCTCCGGACGCATAGCGAAGAGAACTTGAACATCCGCGGCGCGCTCCTGCACGTGCTCGGCGATCTGCTCTCCTCCGTGGCCGTGTTGGTCGGCGGCGCATTCGTCTGGTGGAAGGGCTGGACCTGGATCGATCCCGCCCTGAGCCTCCTGATCGCCGCCATCATCGCCAACGGCGCGGTCCGCGTCACCCGCGAAGCCCTCGGCATCCTGCTGGAGTTCGCCCCCGCCCACCTGAAGCCCGCCGAGGTGGAGAAAACGATCCTGGAACAGCCAGGCGTGCTCGGCCTGCACCATCTCCACCTCTGGTCCCTCTCCAGCCAACGGCACGCCCTCAGCGCCCATCTGCTCGTGGACGACCGGCGCATCAGCGAAAGCGATCCCCTCCTGGCCGAACTGCGCCGCCGGCTGCACGACCGTTTCGACATCGACCACGCCACGTTCCAACTGGAACACCAGCCCTGCAACGACCCGGGATGCCCCATCCCCCAACGAAAGGAAAACCCATGAAGAAAATCCAGATCCTCGGCACCGGTTGCCCCAAGTGCAAGCTGCTGTATGCCAACGCCGAAGCCGCCCTGAAATCCGCCGGCATCGCAGCGCAGATCGAAAAAGTGGAAAAAATCGTCGACATCATGAAGTTCGGCGTGATGTCCACCCCCGCCCTCGTCGTCGATGGCGCTGTCAAGAGCGTCGGCAAGGTCCTGAGCCCGGAAGAAATCAAAAAGCATCTGGCCTGAAAGGAGGCCGCCATGTTCACGAAAATCCTGATCGCTACGGATCTGTCCGCCGCTTCGCACGCCGTCGTGCAATGCGCGGCCGGATTGCGGTCCCTCGGCGCGAAAGAATGCCTGCTCCTGCAATGTCTGAACGTCCGCCAACTGGATGCCCCCGGCGTCGCGCAAGCGGCCGGCGTCATCGACCAAACCTTGCAGGACCAGAAAATCCTGCTGGAAAAAGCCGGCATGTCCGTACAGACGGAAGTCGTCCCGGGCTTCGCCCAGGTGGAAATCAACCGGATTGCCCGGGAACGCAACTGCTCGCTCGTCGTGGTGGGTTCGCACGGACACAGCCTGCTGGGCGAGATGCTGCTTGGCGGCGTGGCCAGCGCGGTCATCCACCACGCGGTTAAGCCCGTCCTGGTCGTCCGCGTGAAGCGCACCCCCGGCGGCGAGGTCTCGTGCGCCCTGGGCGCCACCTGCGATTTCCTGCGGCACGTCTACTTTCCGACGGACTTTTCGCCGAACGCCGACCATGCCTTCCAGACGGTCAAGCATCTGGTGGCCGACGGCGTCCGGGCCGTCACCCTTAGCCACGTGCAGGACCAGGCGCGCATCGATCCGCATCTGATGCACCGCATCCAGGAATTCGACCGGATCGACCGGGAACGGCTCGACAAGATGAAGGATGCCCTTGCCAAGGCCGGCACCGCCAAGATCGATATTGAAATCGGCCTCGGTCGTCCCGCCCAGAAAATCCTACAGGACATCGAAGGCAAACAGGCCACGCTGGTCGTGATGGGCAGCCAGGGCCGCGGGTTCGTCAGCGAGTCCTTCCTCGGCAGCGTCAGCCACCAGGTCGCCCGCCGCTCCCCGGCGCCGGTCCTCCTGATTCCCGCGAAGCGATAGACGGATCACCCCGACACGAAACGATAAGGAATGCGATGAGCGAACAACCGACTTGCGCCTGCGGCGGCGCGCCCAAATTGATCTATCCCTGTTCCGGCGGCGCCGACGTCGGCGCCCTGGCCGATCTGGCCTCACGCCAGATCACCCGCGACGGTTCCGGCAAGATGTCCTGTCTCGCCGGCATCGGCGGCCGGGTGTCGGGCCTGATGGTTTCCACGGAATGCGCCTCGAAGGTGCTGGCCATCGACGGTTGCCCGCTGAATTGCGCCCAGAAAACCCTGGAACTCGCCGGCTTCTCCGGATTCGAACACCTCTGCCTGGCGGATCTTGGATTCCAAAAGGGCCAATCCCCAACGACACCTGAAAATATCGCGAAAGTTGCGCAAGCGGCCGCGCCCTTGCTCGCCGGCTGAGATCCATGACCAATAGCCTGCCCATAGCCACACCCATTTGCTGTCCCCCAAACGACGGCGGGGATTTATTGCCTCTGTTGCTGGTGGTGGTTGTTTTGCTCGCAGGCCATGTTATCTTCCAAGAATTCCAGAAATGGAAAGGGAAACCCGAAATGAAGAACTTCAAGAACCTGGCCATCGTGGCCGCCGTGATCGTGGCCGCGGGCCTCGTCTTCGCGCTCAAGCACAACCAAGCCCAATCTTCCGAATCCGCTCCGGCGGTTGCTGCCGAAGCCGTACGGACCTCGACGGAAGCAACGGATGGCGCCGCGGAAACCCCCGCCGCCCTGCCCCGCATGGTGGATCTGGGCGCGGACAAGTGCATTCCCTGCAAGATGATGGCGCCCATCCTCGAGGAAATGAAAACCGCCTATGCCGGCCAGCTCGAGGTGGAGTTCATCGACGTCTGGAAAAATCCGGATGCCGGCGGCCAGTACGGCATCCGCATGATCCCTACTCAGATCTTCTTTGACGCCAGCGGCAAGGAACTCTTCCGCCACGAGGGGTTCTACGGCAAGGAAGACATGCTCGCCAAGTGGAAGGAACTGGGCGTGGACCTCCAGCCGAAGGCGGCCCAATGATCCAGTCGCTTTTCACGAATCTGTCGCACGCCATCGAGGGTGGCCCCGCCGTCGCCCTATCCGCCGCTGTCCTCTGGGGCATCCTGAGCATCATCTTGAGCCCCTGCCACCTCGCCAGCATCCCGCTGATCGTCGGGTTCATCGACGAGCAAGGGCAAATCTCCACGAAGCGCGCCTTCCAGATCGCGCTGCTGTTCGCTCTGGGCATCCTGGTCACCATTGGCCTGATCGGCGCCGCCACGGCGATGGCGGGGCGGATGATGGGCGATGTCGGGCGGTTCGGCAACTACTTCGTCGCCGCGATCTTCTTCATCGTCGGTCTGCACCTGCTGGGCGTGATCCCCCTGCCCTTTACCGGCCCCGGCCAGGTCAAGATGAAGCAGCGCGGGCGCATCGCGGCCTTCATCCTCGGCCTGGTGTTCGGCGTGGCCCTCGGCCCCTGCACGTTCGCCTACATGGCCCCTATGCTGGCCGTGACGTTCAAACTCGCCGCCGCCCATATGGCCTACGGCATCCTGCTGCTGCTGGCCTACGGCGTCGGCCACTGCGCCGTCATCGTCCTCGCCGGCACCTTCACCGAAAGCGTCCAGCACTACCTGAACTGGAACGAAGCCTCCAAGGGCGCAACCATTCTCAAAAAGGTCTGCGGCTACCTCGTGATTCTCGGCGGTCTCTGGATGATCTACACCGCGCCATGACGCCCCGGCCCCATCGCTTGAGCGGCGCGCTCGTCCTGGCCGGAGCGGCGCTCTTCGCCTTGGGCCGCCCGGCCCTGGCCGAAGAACCCGCCGCAACAAATGCCCCCGACCCGTGCGTCGTGTACTACTTCCATCGCACCGCCCGCTGTTCCACCTGCCTCTCCATGGAAACCTGGACCCGCCAGGCCGTGGCGAAGGCGAATTCCGGCCATCCAGCCGTCCCCCTCGAGTGGCGTGCCGTCAATCTCGACGAACCCGAAAACGCCCATTTCGCCGACGACTTCCAGCTGACCTTCGGCACCGTGGTCGTCGCGGAAACCCGCGCAGGCCAGACCGTGCGCTGGAAGAACCTGGACAAGGTCTGGGAGTTCTCTTCCGACGAAGCCACCTACCGGCAGTACCTCGAAAGCGAATTCGCCCCCTTTTTCGGAATCTGGCGATGACGGAACGGTGGAAGGATGGAATAGTGGAAGGATAGGGAACCGCCATCCCGTTACCCCGCCCGGTCATCGCCCGGGCCTACAGAAAGCCACCCACCGCCCTGTCTGTTTCCGCCCTGTAGGCCACCGCGTTGAGATGGCCCGCCCGGTTCCCTTGAACTCTGGACCTTCCATCCTTCCATTCTTCCATTCTTCCATCCTCCCTTCCTCTTGACACCCTTCCCCATCCGGTCTATATTTCGCCATATAACGAAATATAAAGAATCCCCATGAGCGAATCTCAACTCAAATCCACCGCCCGCATCACCAAAGCCCTGGCCGATCCCCAGCGCCTGCGCATCCTGCTGATGCTTCACGGAGGCGAGCGCTGCGTCTGCCAGATCGTCGAAGCGCTGGCCCTGGCCCCTTCCACGGTTTCCAAGCACCTCGCCCTGCTGGATGCCGCCGGGCTGGTCGTCTCCCGCAAGCAAGGCCGTTGGATCTACTACCGCCTGCCGGACGGCCCTTCTGCCGAGCCGACACGCTTGATCCTCGTCTGGCTGCACGACCGGCTTCAGAAAGATCCAACCATCCGGCAGGACGCCCGAACCCTCAACCGTTCGGCCATCCGCGATCCGAAGGACCCATGCGCAAGACAATGAGCCACGGATGAATATCCACCCAACAGGAGCTGATATATGACCCGCCTTCTTTTTCTCTGCACCGGCAATTCCTGCCGCAGCCAAATGGCCGAGGGCTGGACCCGCGCCCTCAAGGGCGACCTGATCGAGCCCTTCTCCGCCGGCATCGAGACCCACGGCCTCAATCCCCACGCCGTGAAAGTCATGGCCGAAGCAGGTGTGGACATCTCCGGGCACCGGTCCAAGACCGTCGCTGACCTGCCCACCAAGGATTTCGACTACGTCGTGACCGTCTGCGACCACGCCCATGAATCGTGCCCGCTCTTTCTCGGCAAGACCAAGGTTGTCCACGTCGGCTTCGACGATCCGCCGCGCCTGGCCAAGGAGGCCAAGACCGAGGAGGAAGCCCTCGCCCATTACCGCCGCGTCCGCGACGAGATCAAGGCCTTTGTTGAAACCCTGCCTGGCGCTTTGAGCGCCGAAAGGAGCTGATCATGCCTTCCCCCAAGAAAGACCGAGTCCGCCAACATGTCCGCGAGCGCTACGCCGGCATCGCGAAATCCGGCGGCTCGTGCAGCTGTTCCAGTAGTTGCTGTTCGCCCGACGCCTTGCTCAACCCCGACGCTTCGGTCCAGACCGGCTATTCGAAGGAAGAACTCGCCGCCGTCCCGGAGGGGGCGAACATGGGCCTTGGCTGCGGCAACCCGCAGGCCATCGCCGCCCTCCAGCCCGGCGAGATCGTGGTCGATCTAGGCTGCGGCGGCGGGTTCGACTGCTTCCTCGCCGCCTTCCAGGTCGGCCCCAAGGGCCGCGCCATCGGCGTGGACATGACCCCCGAAATGATCCACAAGGCGCGCGAAAACGCCGCCAAGGGCAAAATCAAGAACGTCGAATTCCGCCTCGGCGAGATCGAACACCTGCCCGTGGCGGACGGCATCGCCGACGTCATCCTCTCCAACTGCGTCATCAACCTGTCGCCCGACAAGCCGCAGGTCTACGCCGAAGCTGCCCGCGTCCTGAAGCCCGGCGGACGCCTGGCCATCTCCGACGTCGTGGCCATCGCGCCGATCCCGGCCAAGGTGAAGAAAAACCTCCAGGCCCACAGCGGCTGCATCGCCGGTTCCGCCACCGTCCCGGAAACGGAACGGATGCTGAAGCAAGCCGGTTTTTCCAAAATCCGCGTCCGCGTGAAAGAGCAAAGCAAGGTATTCATAAAAGATTGGTTCCCGGGCAGCGGCGCGGAGAAAGTCGTCCGTTCCGCCACCATCGAGGCCGTGAAAAAAGGAGCAAGGAAATGAGCAGCCGCACCCCAGCGACCGAAACGCGCAAACTGACCAACCCCTTCGAGCGCTACCTGACCGTCTGGGTCGCGCTCTGCATCGCCGGCGGCATCCTGCTCGGCAAGGTCGCGCCCGGGTTGGCCAGGACCCTCGACGGCATGGCCATCTACGTGAACGGCGCGCCGGTGGTGTCCATCCCCATCGCCATCTGCCTGTTCTTCATGATGTATCCCATCATGGTGAAGATCGATTTCGCCACGGTCATCAAAGCGGGAGGCAGCGGCAAGCCCGTGTGGCTGACGCTGTTCGTCAACTGGGCCATCAAGCCGTTCACCATGTTCGCCATCGCCTATTTCTTCCTCGGTTTCGTCTTCAAGGCGTTCATCGGCGCGGATGCCACGGATCTCGTCAAAATCCCGTTCGGGCTGGATCTGGCCGTGGGCGCGACACACGGCGCGGGCACCGTCGTCCTCAGCGAGGGCGTCAAAATGCTGCAAATCCCGCTCTGGCGCAGTTACTTCGCGGGCACCATCCTGCTGGGCATCGCCCCCTGCACCGCCATGGTGCTGGTCTGGGGCTATCTCGCCCGCGGCAACGACGGCCTCACCCTCGTCATGGTGGCCATCAATTCGCTGACGATGCTGCTACTCTACGGCGTACTGGGCGGATTCCTCCTCGGCGTCGGCCGCCTGCCCGTCCCGTGGCAGGCCCTCCTGCTCTCCATCGCCATCTACGTGGCCCTGCCGCTCGTCGCCGGATACCTCTCCCGCAAGTGGATTCTCGCGACCAAGGGCGAAACGTGGTTCAAGGAAAAATTCCTGCATGTCCTCACGCCGGTTTCGATCCTGGCACTGCTGGCCACGCTGGTGTTGTTGTTCAGTTTCAAGGGCAGCATTATCTTGGGCCAGCCGTTGACGATTCTGTGGATCGCGATTCCGCTGTTCATCCAGACCATGCTGATTTTCTGGCTTGGCTACTGGTGGGCCAAATTGCTGAAACTGCCCTACGCCGACGCCGCCCCCGCCGCAATGATCGGTGCCTCCAACCACTTCGAAGTCGCCATCGCCACCGCCACCATGCTCTTCGGCCTCTCCTCCGGCGCGGCCCTGGCCACCGTCGTTGGCGTGCTGATCGAAGTGCCCGTCATGCTGTGGCTGGTCCGCATCTGCACCCGCACGCAACATTGGTTCCCGGCGGCGGAGACTTGACCGGCCGGATAGGAATTCATGCTGGAAACAATGAAACAAGCACCGGAGGATACGATTCAATGAAAACAACCTTTACCCGCGTTCTGGCCGTACTCTGCCTGGCCCTTCCGCTGTCCGTTCATGCGAAGGAGAAGCTATCGATCAAGGGTTCCAACACCTTCGGGGAGGAACTCGGCCCCCGGCTGATTTCCGTCTTCCGCGGGGAGGTTCCCGATGCCGAAATCGCGCTCGAAAGCCTCGGGTCCGCCTCGGGCATCGCCGGCTTGCTCGACGGCACCTGCGACGTGGCCGCCACCTCCCGAACCCTCACCGAGGACGAACAGCGCCGGGCCAAGTCGCGCGGCATCGCCCTCAGTTCTTCCACCATCGGCTTCTATGCCGTCACCGTCGTCGTTAATGAAAAGAACCCGGTGAAGCACCTGTCCGATCGCCAGGTCCGCGACGTCTTCACCGGCCAAATCTCCAACTGGAAACAGGTCGGCGGTCCCGACCGGCCCATCGCGGTGCTCATCCGCGACGAAACGGGCAGCACGCGCCTCGGCTTCCAGGAAGTGGCCATGGAGAACCGCCCCTATGCGGATTCCGCCCGCGGGTTCGCCAGCTACACGGCCTTGGCCGACGAAATCGCCGCCAACCCGGGCGCCATCGGCTACGTCGGCATGAACCTCGTTTCCCACCCCGGGCTGCGCGCCCTTTCGATCAACGGCATCCCCCCCAACGACCTGGCCGTCAACGAGGGGCTCTATCCCTACGTGCGCACCATCTGGCTCCACGTGCCGGCCAAGAACGCCAACCCGCTGGCCACGCGCTTCGTCCGGTTCGTCCGATCCAAGGCCGGACAAGTCGTCGTGCGATCCGTTGGCTTCGTCCCCACCGATCAGCCGCGCCTGCCGCGCGACACCGGCGCACTCTAGAGCGGATTTCGATTAGCGGCCGCCGGGCGCATGATGGGAGACGTGGGCCGCTACGGCTACTACTTTGTCGCCGCGATCTTCCTTCTCGTTGGATTGCAACTGCTAGGCATCATTCCCATGCCGTTCTGCGGCCCGGGACAGGTCGCCATGAAACGTCGTGGGCGACTGGCAGCCCTCACCCTCGGGCTGATCTTCGGCATCGCCCTCGGTCCCTGCACCTTCGCCTATATGGCACCGATGCTGGCGATCACCTTCAACCTCTCCGGCACCCATCTGTCATATGGCATTCTTCTTTTACTGATGTATGGAATTGGACACTGTTCCGTCATCGTATCCGCCGGGACCTTCACCGAAGTTGTTCAACGCTACTTGAACTGGAACGAATCCTCCAAAGGCGCGGTCATACTAAAGAAGATCTGCGGCATTCTCGTCCTCTTCGGCGGCGTCTGGATGCTCTACACCGCTTAAACTAAGCCCAAATAGCCTCTGATTTTCCACGGCCACGAATTTTTCCATAGTATGGAAAACTTTTTCGCGATTTTTCCACAGTATGGAAGAAATGTTTCCACGCTATGGAAAAAACGGCCTGATTTTTCCATGCTATGGAAAAACTTTTCGCCGATTTTCCATACTATGGAAGAAATGTTTCCATGGTGTGGAAAACTCGGGTTTTGGGCTGTTATTGAGTGCGCCATGGGCGCACGGGGCTGTTCTCCGATGGCTGTTGAGCGGAGCGCGCGGCGCCCCTTGAGCACCGTAGAGCGCGACCGACCGAAGCGGCCGGGAAAATGGTGCCCGATGCAATCGGGCAGCGCCCTTAGCCGCAGCCGCCTCGGGTGCGGCGTAGTGGCGCGGCCATTTTCTGGCCGCGAGGTCGGGGATTGTTCGCGCTCTCAGGTGCGATGGGGGCGTTGCGTGTGGAGCGTGGATTTACTGGGGGGATTAAAAAAATACTCCAGAGATTGAGAGATCATAGCCGCGGAGTGCCGACAGGCGCGACCCCAGTCCCGACGCGCTTTCGCGGTCGGGACGGTGCCGGGCGCGGTCCAGAGTCCGCACCTGGCAGGAGGACGCCGAAAAGCAAGTGGCCCCGAGTTTTCCGCCTTGCGGGACACTCGGGGCGAGTTGCAGGCGGCCTAGCAGCGCCTTCGGAGGCCATTTTGAGGGCGAAATGAGGGCGCGGGGGCCATTTTAGGCCCCAAAGCGACCGAAAAAGCCCGAAAAAGGGCCTTGGAAGGCGCGGACGGACAAGCGCCGTTGGAAATCCGCCGCTTTGGGCGGATTTGAACGGTGCGCGTGAGTGAGTCCCGACCTCGAAGAGTCGGGACGAGCGCGGATCGGAGGCGGGGTTGGGCTCGCGGCGGCGTGCCGCGTACCGCATTTCCGCGCGCGCCCCCACCCGAAGAGAAGAGCGCGGCAGGACGCCGCGAAGAACCCCGCCGATCTTCACGCGGGCCGCTCTGCCTGCCGAAGGCGGGCACAGGTCCGCGTGGGTTGCCGAGGGAGTTTCGACCGAGGCAGAGGCGAGCGAGCGAAGGCGAGCGAGTTCAACCCGAGCCCAGCCGTGGATCCCGACCACGAAGTGTGTCGGGATGACGGCGGCGAGGTTGCCCAGCCCCGTGCGCAGGCCGTGGCACAGCCGCGTGAGCGGCGGTGCCGTGGCCGAAGCCGGGGCGGTCCCGAGCGGCGCAACGCGACGCGAGGGGGCGGAGGCGATGGCGTGTGGAAGGAGCGCGGGCATCGCGTATCCCGAGCGACGCGAAGCGGAGCGAGGATCTAGCGTAGCGGCGCGGCAGCGCCGCGCGTAAAGGGGGCCTGATAGGTTCGGCGCAAAGGGGGCAAAGGGGATCGGCCTATAGAGGGCTTTAGGAGGTCGCGGCAGAGGGGGGCAAAGGGAAGATCGGGCGCAAAGGGGGCAAGCGGCACACAGGGGAAAGGAAGGCCGCGCAAAAGGGGCTTGATCGACGGCGGCAGAGGGGGGAAACTGTTATGCGAGATAGTTTCTTTGACTGTCCAACAAGCTCGACCATTTTAGATTCAGCCGATTTTTGGCCCAGTTTTCCCACGGGCCGACGAATTCCACGCACAGATGCGGCGGAAGGTTTCCCCTATTGCTCACCCGATGCGACGACCATTTTCCCACGGCGGACAGATCGGGGGCGGCGGCATTTTCAATCACAGGGCGACGGGCGCGGGAGGCTCGCATTTTCCGGTTGGGGTACAGGGATTTGCGGAACGGATCGGCGGAAGGGATGGGCGGGATTTTCTGCTGGTTCGGGAGGTCGGCGCGTGCGGCAAGGCCGCCGCGCCGAGCGGCTGGGTCGGATTTCTGGTCCGCCTGTTCCGAAGGGGGGAGCATCCCTGCGCGCTACGCTTGCCGCCGTCGGTAGCGGCCAGGTCGCCCCACTTCCTGCCCTTTGGCGCTCATTCTTCGCACGCGGGCAGGAGCGGTTCGGCCTTGTCGCCTCTTAAAGCCCCGCCTCTTGCATCAATTCCGCGACCGTACATTTCAGCGCTTTGGCGAATCGGCAAAGCATATCCACGGTCAGATTTTGCGTTCCCCGTTCGACGAAGCCGACATAGTTGCGGTGGCAGCCGATGTGTTCCGCCAACTTTTCCTGCGAAAGTCCCAGGCCCTTCCGGCGTGCCCGGATCGCCTTCCCAAGTTTTACGCGGTTGGTTTCTTTTTTCACGGCAAATAGTACAGCAAAGTATTGCATAATCCTCTACATAGTGCGATAGTACATTTCAAGGAGGGTGCAAGATGAAAATATTCCTATACGCGCGAAAGAGCACGGACGACGAAGAGCGGCAGATTCTTTCAATTGATGCGCAGCGAAACGAACTGCGCGAATATGCCAGCAAGCAGGGTCTGGAAATCATCTTTGAATTCGTCGAATCCATGACGGCGAAAGAACCGGGCCGCCCGATCTTCAATGACATGCTTCGAAGGGTGGAGAAAGGCGAGGCGGATGCGCTGTTGGCGTGGCATCCTGACCGCCTTGCGCGCAACTCGGTCGATGGCGGGCGGATAATCTGGCTGGTGGATACGGGGAAAATCACGGCATTGAAGTTCCCTACTTTCTGGTTTGAAAACACACCGCAGGGAAAATTTGTTCTGAATATGGCGTTTGGGCAGTCGAAATATTATGTGGATGCGCTCTCGGAGAATGTGCGGCGCGGAATGCGGGAGAAGATTCGGCGGGGTGTCTATCCGCACAAGCCGCCCCTGGGCTATGTGAACGAACCGCGATTGCGGACCATCGAAGTTCATCAGCAAAAGGCCCCGCTAGTCCGGAGGCTTTTCGAAGCTTACGCGACAGGTCGCTACAACTACGACCAAATGGCGGAACTGGCCGCGCAAATTGGGCTTTTGAGCCACCAAGAAAGGACACTGGCCCGCAGCATGATTCCGAACATTTTGGCGGATCGGTTTTACATCGGGTTTTTCAAGTGGCGGGGCGAGGAATACGAAGGGAAACACGAGCCGCTGATTCCCGTGGATCTTTTCGAGCGCGTTCAACAGGTTTTGGAAGATCGGGGCCGTGGTCGATACAAGACGAAGAATGAACGGCGGGAAATGGCGTTTATGGGATTTCTTCGTTGCGACGAGTGCGGCGCGAGCGTGACAGCAGAGCGTCAAAAGGGGCACCATTACTACCGATGCACCAAAAAACTTGGTCCCTGCGGTCTTTCGGGATACCTTCGCGAGGAAGTTCTTGCGCGGTTGATGCAGCAGGAAATTATGGAAAAGGTCGCTATTTCCGACGAGTGGGCCGAATTGATGTTGGCACAGATTGAAGTGTGGCGACGCGAGGGCGCCGACCGCTCCGCGACAGCGTCGCAACGCACCCGCGACCGTTTGGCAGACATCGAAATGAAGGTCAAACGCCTGCTGGATGTATTTTTGGATGGAACCATCACGCGAGAGGATTATGCCGCCCGAAAATCGGAGTTTTTCACCGAAAAGGCAGTTTTGCGTGAAAAAATCGAAAAAATTGAATCTACGGGCGGTTTCTGGCTCGAACCTATCGAAAATTTCGTAAAAATGGCAAATATGGCCCAAAAATCGGCATTTTCGGGCGATTTTTCGGAAATCCGGGCGTTTTTTGAAAAAATCGGCTCGAACCTATATCTCTACCAGCCGAAAACGGAAGAAATTGAAGCCGAAGACCGGATGCACCCCCCTTCGGAACGGGCGAAAAAGAAGACCCTCCTTCGTCAAGACTTCGGCGGACAAGCGGACCCAGCCACTCGGCGCGGCGGCTTTGCCACACGCGCCGACCTTCCAAATCCTCCCGCGACATCAAAAAATCGTAAGGAGGAGCCTTTTTGCAATCCGTTGGACCCCAGCCGGAAGAATCGCGCATCCCGTGTGTGTCGCTCCGCGCCTGAACAAACCTGCCAAGCAAAAGGCATAGCCGACAACCCCAATCTGTCCGCCGTGAATAAAGTATCGTCGCATCGGGTGAGCAATCGGGGAAATCTCCCACCGCGCCTGCGCGTGGAATACGCAGGGCCGTGGAAAATGTGGACCATAATTCCGCGATCGGAAAAATGGTCGGGGCGCCGGGATTTGAACCCGGGACCTTTTGCACCCCAAGCAAACGCGCTACCAGTCTGCGCTACGCCCCGACCTGTCGGGAATGGCTCATGGGTGTATCACGCCCTCCGCGCGGCGTCAACGAAGCTTTTTCGGCGGCGGGGTATCAGGGGGGCGCTTTTCAGAATTATTGCTTGTTTGGCGGCAATAGGCTACAAGGGAGGGATTATGGCTACTCCATCAAAACATCGCGGCTTGGGACGAGGATTGGATGCGCTGATTAAAGGCGGCGCAGCACCGGCGAAAACGACGGCGAAACGTCCGGCGGTTGCGTCGGCTAAAAAGGCGGCGGTGGCGGCGGCTCCGGCTGCGGCGGCTCCCGCCAAGGGTCACGTACACCGGGTGCAACTGAAGAAGATTAGCCGGGGCAAATGGCAGCCACGGCGGGATTTTGCGCCGGAGGCGTTGCAGGAGCTGGCGGATTCCATTCGTAGCAAGGGGGTCTTGGACCCGGTTTGGTTGCGTCCGGCGGGGGATGCGTTTGAACTGATTGCCGGCGAGCGGCGGTTCCGGGCGGCGCAATTGGCGGGGCTGGAGGAGATTCCCGCGTTGCTGCACGAGGTGAGCGAGCTGGAAGCGCGCGAAATGGCGCTGATTGAAAATCTCCAGCGGGCGGATTTGAATTTGATTGAGGAGGCCGAGGGATACCGCGACCTGATGAAGGAGGCTGGTCTGACGCAGGAGGCGGTGGCCAAGCGTATCGGCAAGGCGCGCGCGACGATTGCCAATGCCTTGCGCCTGCTGGAGCTGTCCGACAACATCAAGAAGGCTTTGAGCGCGGGTGAGTTGTCGGCGGGGCATGCAAAGGTGTTGCTGGGCGTGGCTCCGGAGAATCGCGATTTGCTGGCGGCGCGGGTGATGGCGCAGGGGCTGTCCGTGCGCGCGCTGGAGAAGTTGGTGGCCGATTTGGGGCGGGGGCCGAAGCCGCGCACAACAGAGACGGGCGCGCCGCAGGCGCGCACGACGGATGAGAAAACGGCCCGGCAGCTCAAGCATTTGGCTGACCGTATGCAGCAGGAGTTGGGCACGAAGGTGTTGCTGACGCCTGCCCGGCAGTTGCCGGACGGCAAGCGCGAGATGGGGCGAATTGTGATTGAGTACTTCGACAACGAGGATTTGTCGCGGCTGTTGGAGACGTTGAATCTGGGCGATTTGACGTAGCCGGGAGCAGGCGGCCATGGCAACGTGGTACGACGAGGCCCGGGAGGCACAGGCGCGGGCCTATGAGCGGGATCAGGGGGGGCTGTATTTACTGCGCTTTGGTTTATTGTTTGCGCTGGCGGCCCTTTTCTGGGTGAGCGGGTGGTCTCAGGCTCTGGCGAATGGGTTGCGTAATTGGTTTTCGTTTCCGGTGGGGCGCTGGGTTGTGCATCCCATTTTTATTGCGCTGACGGTTTTTGCCTATGAGGCCGTTTTGTTTCCGCTGTCAGTGCTGGCGAACTTTTCTCTGGAGCGTGCCTATCAGCGGCTGGAGGGCGAGTTCGGCGAATGGTTCCGGGGTTATTTGCTGACGCTGCTGTTTGAAATGGGGATTTTTACCGTTGGCTTCATGGCGCTGTATGTGCTGCGATGGTTTGCGCCTTCCGTTTGGTGGCTGGGGGCAACCGCCCTGTATGTGGTGCTGGTCGGCGGGCTGGGGGAGTGGGCCAGCGCGCGGATATTGCCGCGCGTGCGTCCGCCGGTGGTTGTCGAGGCGCCTGAATTGTTGGCGGAGTTGCAGCGGATTGGACGCGCGGCGCATTTGAAAATCGAGGGCGTGGCTTGGTGGGATTTTGCCGATCAGGAGGATTTGCCGGATGTGCGGGTGGCCGGTAGCGGGCGGCATCGGCAGATTATTTTCTCGGCGGCGGCGTGGAGGCGACTGGGCGCGTCGGAGCAGTTGTTTCTGGCCGCGCGGGCCATGAAACAGCAGGCGGGGAAGGCCATTTTGTGGATGTATGTTTGGGAGGCCGCGCTGGCGGCGGCCGTATTTTTGGGCGCGGGCCGGGTGGCGGATGCGGCGGCCCGGGCCCGGGGGCTGAGCGACGGTTTCGCTTTGGAGGCGTTGCCTTTTCTGGTGGTGGCGCTGTTTGCGTGTGCGGCGGCGGCCAGTCTGGTGGCTCATGCCATTCGGCGGCGGCTGGATTTGCGGGCGGATCGCTTTGCGCTGCGTCAGGTCCGCGGCGGGGCTGAGGTGTTGCGCCGTTGTCTGGCGTATGCATTCGAGCGCGAGCCGTTTGCCGTGTCCCCTCCGCTTTGGCAGGTGTGGTTGCTACATCCGGCGGCTTCGGCGACTGAGCGCTTACAACAGGCCGAAACGTTGGCGCTGGGCGGGAAGGAAACGTCCGATGTATGAACCTGTCCCCGAAAACATTGCGCTTGGCGCACAACTCGGGGGACTGTTAGATTGCCTGCCGCATGAGTGACCCTCTCAAGTCTATTGCCATCTTGCTTTTGCTGGTGTTGGTTGGGATGAGCCCGGCGGCGGGTTGGGCGCAGTCGTCGGCGTCGCCTGCCTTGCCACAGCCGGGCGTGCCGCTGTCCGTTGGACGGAAGCCGCCACCCGCGCCGGCTCCGCAGGCCCCCCGCCGTCCGGCGGCGGCCCAGCCGCCAGCGACAGCGCGTCCCGCGCAGCGGCCGGCGGTTGCTCCGGTTGCACCGGCAGCGGCTTCCGCGCCCGCTTCAGCCGCGCGCCTGCCAGTAGGGGGCGCGCCGCAAAAAGTTGTTGCGCCGCGCGCCGCCGCCCCGACCGTTACCGCCGCCACTGGCGGCGGCAACCTCATTGATGTTCAGGCGGAAGACCTTTCCTACGACGCCGAGCGCCGCTTGGTGATTGCCCGTGGAGGGGTCAAAGTTACTCGCGGCACGGACTCCGTTGCGGCGGATTACGCGGAAGTGGACACCGCGCAAGAGCAGGTCTATGCCCGCGGCAACATTTTTATCCGATACATGGGCGGCACCTGGCAGGGGCAGGAGGCCACGTATAATTTCAAAACCGGCGCGGGCAATTTCGGCGCTTTTCATGCTTATTCCGCGCCATACCATGTGACAGCGGAAGGTTCCACCCGCGAGTCGCCCCGGCTGATGAAGCTGGAGCAGGTGATGTTCACCACCTGCGAGCCTGAACGCCCGGAATACTCTTTGCGCGCCAAGTCCGCCTCGATTGAGGACAACAACATCGTGCGCGCCAAGCACGTGCGTTTTCACTTTGGGCCGGTGCCATTCTTCTGGGTGCCGTATATGCGCGCGAATCTCGAAGAGCTGGCAAAGTTTGAGTTCACGCCGGGCTGGAGTTCGGCCATGGGGCCGTTCCTGCTCACCACGTACAACCAGCCAATCAACGACATCTTCAAGACGCGCACGCATGTGGACATTCGGCAAAAGCGCGGCTTGGGCGTGGGCGAGGACCTGGTGTGGAAAGACCCCGTCGCCGGCGACTACCAGGGCGAAGCGGGCGTGTACTACGCCAATGACCGCAAGCCTTGGAAAGATGCGGAAGAACGCACCATCCGCGAAGAGCTGATTGATAATGACCGCTGCTGGCTCAAGCTCTCCGATCGCCACAATCTGACGGACCGCGATTATCTCATTACCAAGCTCAATTATGTGAGCGACCCGTGGTTGTTGAGCGATTTCTTTGATGATGAATATCAGAAAAACGTGCAGCCGGAAAACCGCGTCACCTTAACCCATCGCGGCGACCACTATTCCGCCGGGGTGGGGCTCAATACGCGGTTGAATGACTTTTATGGCAATGTCAACCGTCTGCCCGAAGTTTTCCTGAACTTCAACCGCCAGAAAATTCTGGACACGCCCTTTTATTACGAAGGCGAAAATACGTTCAGCTATTTGGATCGGGTGTTTCCCGACGGGGCGCCGGAAGAGCACTATGACGCCTTCCGATTGGATACCGCCCACATGGTGTATTGGCCGACGCGTCACTTCGGGTTCCTGAGTGTGATTCCGCGCGCGGGCTATCGCGGCACGTATTATTCCAAAACTCGACACATCAGCACGGTTACCAACGTGATTGCCATCACGAACGACCTCGGCGAGGTCATCGGCACCACCAACGAAGTGGAAACGCTGTTGCGCGACGGCTCCGCCGTGTGGCGCAGCCTGCCGGAATTGGGCGTGGAATCCTCCTTTCAGGCTTTCGGCAATCTCTACGAAGGCCCCACCGGCATTGAGGAGGATGAAGACCTCCGGCACATCGTGGAACCGTACGCCAATTATACGTATCGCCCGGAGCCGAACGTGTTGCCGGAAGAACTTTGGCAATTCGACGCGGTGGACAGACTGAGCTTGCGCAATGATCTCAAGCTCGGCGTGCGCAATTATCTCCAGACCCGCCGCGCGCGCAGTGTTCACGACCTGTTATTTGCGGATGTCTTCACCACCTTGCTGTTTGAACCGGACGACGACGAACAGACCCTGGGCGACATCGGCTTCAAGGCCGAAGTCCGCCCCTATTCCTGGCTTTCGCTGGACGTGGATGGCACCTATGACACGCAAGACGGCAACTTCCGCGTTTTCAGCACGCAGGCTGAAGTGAAGAACCGCGACTTATTTATTTTCGGGCTGGACTATCGCTACGCCCGCGATGCCCGCGACAAACTCGCCGGCGATTTGGTGATCTTCCCCGAGGCGCGCTGGGCCGGACGGCTTTACGCCCGCATGGACTTGGACGAGTCCGAGCTGGAAGAACATTCCTACTACCTCATTCATCGCACTCGTTGTCTGGGCATTGGTCTCGGACTGCGCGTGCGCCCGGATGACGGTCCCGATGGCGAGGACAACTACACGGTTTGGTTCCGCATCTGGCCGCTGGCATTCCCACAATTCGGCAGTTCTTTGGGCGGATAAGTTATGGCAAATCATCTCCATCTCGTTACGGGCGGCGCCGGTTTCATCGGCTCCAATCTGGTTCATCGCTTGGTCCGCGAAGGGCAGGCGGTCCGGGTTTTTGACGACCTTTCGTCCGGTCGGTTCATCAATCTGGCTGGCATCGAAGATAAAGTGGATTTTGTGCAAGCCGACCTGTGCGATTTGGCGGCTGTTCGTGAAGCCATGCGAGGCGTTCGCTATGTCTTCCATTTCGGCGCGCTGGCCTCGGTGCAGGCGTCAGTGGACGACCCACTGCGCACGCACGACATCAATGTCACTGGCACGTTGAATGTGCTGGTGGCGGCGCGGGATGCCGCCGTGCAGCGCGTGGTGTTTGCCTCCTCCGCTTCGGTCTATGGCGATTCGCCCATCATGCCCAAGCGCGAGGACATGCTGCCGCAACCGCAGACCGGCTATGCATTGTCCAAGCTGGCCGGAGAGCATTACGGCCGCATTTTTTACGAGCGGTACGGCTTGCCATTTGTGGCGTTGCGCTTTTTCAACGTGTTTGGCCCGCGTCAGGACCCGGCCTCGCATTACGCTTCCGCCATTCCGCTCTTCATGCGCGCCTATTCCACCGGCCGCCAGCCGACGATTTATGACGACGGCGAGCAAACGCGAGACTTCACGTATGTCGAAGATGTGGTGGCGGCCAACCTGGCGTGCCTCACCGCGCCGGAGGGAGCCATCGGTGGTGTCTATAACATTGCGTATGGCGACCGCGTGAGCGTGAATGAATTGGCTCGGCAAATCGCCGCGCTGGCAGGGCAGCCTTTTGCACCAATGTACGCGCCACCGCGTCCCGGCGATATTCGCGAATCGCAGGCCGATGCTTCCCTCGCGCGCCGCGTATTGAACTGGCAGCCGACCCACACGTTTGCGGACGGCCTGCGCACCACCTATGACTGGTTCAAAGGCCAGTCGGCGGCGAAAGAATAATAACATAACGCCCGCTCGGGGCTAATCATCCTGAAACGGCGCCAAGAGCGCCTGCTTCACGGCCTCTTCATCGCGCACATGGGCCAAAATCGTAACGTGATCGCCGCTTTCCAAACGTGTCGGCCCATTGGGGCTGATGACTTTCGCGCCGCGCGTGATGAGTGCGATGACGGTTTCAGGCGGCAACTTCAAGTCCTGAATGCGCACCCCCATGAATCCCGGTTTCTCCGGTAAATCCACCACCATCAAATCCATGTCGCTGGGGGCCATGGTGATTAAGTCCAAGTTGTATAGCGGCTCCGGATGGGTGCGCGGCGAAAGCAACTTCAACATGCGCGCCACCACGCCCAGTGTGGAACCTTGGACCAACACCGACAGCATGACCGCAAAAAACACCAGATTGAAAATATCCTGACTGCCCGGCAATTGGGCGGCGGCGGGGTAGGTGGCCAGAATAATCGGCACGGCGCCGCGCAGACCCGCCCAAATCATGAAGATTTTGTGTCTCCCGGGAATCTTCATGCCCATGGTTCCCAGCAACAGCGCCAGCGGGCGTGAGAAGAATGTCAGAATCAGAAAGAGCAACAAGCCATCCAGCCAGATGTGCGATAATTGCCGGGGAAAAACCAGCAGGCCCAGCAGCACAAAGGTTGCAATGTTGGCCACGCTGGCAAACGCCGCGGAAAAATTCGCCACGCCCTGCTTGTGCACGAACGGGCGGTTGCCCATGACATAGCCGGCAATAAAAACCGCCAGCATCCCGCTCGCTCCGAACTCTTCCGCCAGGCCATATGTCAGCAAAACCACGCCGAAAAAGAGCACATAATAATGACCACGCTCCTGTGGGCGCAACGCATTGAAAAGCCAAACCGCCGCCCGACCCATCAGTAGCCCGATAATCGGCCCGCCCGCAAATTTCCACAGAAATGCGGGAACCATGCCCCAGCCCAAGGATGCGCCGGACAGGAAAAACTGAACGGACAAAACGGTCAGCAAAACCGCCATCGGGTCGTTGGCCGCGCTTTCGATGATGAGCGTGCTCGAGAGTCGCTTGGGCAGCGTATAGCGCCGTAAAATCGAAAGGGTGGCGGCCGCGTCTGTTGAGGAGATGATCGCGGCAATCATGACGGCCCTGTCGAATGGCCATTCCAGCACCTTCCACAGGATGAGCAGGGTGAACCCGGCCGTCATGATGACCCCCCAGGTCGCCATGCCGCCCGCCGGCAACGCTACTTTTTTGAACTCACGGCGTTGAATGCCAAACCCGCCATGAAACAAAATGAAAACCAGTGCGAAATTGGCAACGGCGTTAGCCATTTTGGCGTCCTCGAAATGCCAGAGGTCCAGCACATCGCTGCCGAACAGGATGCCGCCGCCCAGCGCCACGAGAATCGCCGGCACGCTCCAGCGGTCGAGCCAAACCGCCGCCAAAACGACCGTAATCAAAATTAAAGGGCTAACAATGTAAATCAGATCCATGATTTCCGTTCAAATTGAATAACCGGCGACTGTAACAACAGCGCGCGGATGAGCGCAAACTTGAAATGAAGTTAAAATTAATGGTGTTTTTCACCGCGCCCACTGCTATGGTCACCGCTTTCACCCCCATTGGGGGGAAGGAGGTCACATGAGTGAATTGCTGAACATTTTGAAACAAAACGCCCGCACGAGTGTTGAGGATATCGCCAAAATGACGCGCTCCACCCCGGATGCCGTCCGCGCGCAAATCGCGGAATACGAAAAGAACGGCACCATCCGCGGCTATCGCACGCTCGTCCATGAGGATCATATGGATGAGGACCGTGTCACGGCGGTCATCGAGGTCAAGGTGCAACCGGAACGCGAAGGCGGCTTTGACCGTTTGGCCCGGCGTATCAGCGGTTTCCCGGAAGTGGTGAACACCCACCTGATGTCCGGTAAATATGATTTGCTCCTGTTCGTCGAAGGTAAAAATCTGCGCGAAGTCGGCCGCTTTGTCAGCGAACGCCTCGCCACGCTCGACGGTGTGCTTTCCACCGGCACCCACTTCATGCTCAAGACCTACAAGCAGGACGGCGTGCTCATGGATGGTGAGCGCACGGACAACCGCCTGCCGGTCAGCCCATAAGCGCCAGGAACCTCCGCATGAATAGCAAAAGCAGAGTGGCCGAACGTGTGCGGAATCTGCCGTTTTCCGGCATCCGCAAGTTTTTTGACATTGTGGCCCAGCGCAAGGATGTGATTTCCCTCGGCGTGGGCGAACCGGACTTCGACACGCCCTGGACCGTCCGCGAGGCCGCCGTCTATTCCCTTGAACGCGGCGCGACTCACTACACCTCCAATCGCGGCGACCCCGGGCTGCGTCAGGCCATCGCCCGCTACGTCGCCCGGCAATTCGGCGAGGAATACGACTGGAAAACGGAAATCCTCGTCACCGTCGGCGTCAGCGAGGCCATTGATATCGCCTTGCGCACCATTATCAACCCCGGCGATGAAGTCATCTATCACGAGCCCTGTTTCGTCAGCTATCGTCCCAGCATTATTCTCGCCGGCGGCGTGCCCGTTTGCGTGGAAACCCGACGCGAAGACGATTTCCGCCTGACCCGCCCCATGCTGGGAAAAGCCGTCACACCCAAGACGCGCGCGCTGATGCTCAACTTCCCATGCAACCCCACCGGCGCGGTCCTCGCGCGCAAGGATGTCGAGGAGATTTCCAATTTTTGCATCCAGCACGACTTGCTCCTGCTGACCGATGAAATCTATGCGGAGCTGACCTATGATTCCCAGCACATCAGCTTTGTATCCATCCCCGGCATGAAGGAGCGCACCATCTTCATGCACGGCATGTCGAAGGCATGGGCCATGACCGGCTTCCGCATCGGCTACGCCTGCGCCCCCGCCGACATTTCCGAAAACATGATGAAGCTGCATCAGTATGCCATCATGAGCGCGCCGACCACCGGCCAGAAGGCCGCCGCCGAGGCCCTCGAACGCGGCGATGCCGCCGTTGCCGCCATGCGGGCCGAATACAATCGCCGCCGCAATTATCTCATCGCGGCCTTCAATGAAATGGGCGTCCAATGCCATACCCCCGCCGGTGCGTTCTACGCGTTCCCCTACATCGGCGACTTGGGCATTTCCGCCGAGGACTTCGCCATGCGCTTTCTCGAAGAAAAAGGCGTGGCCGTGGTTCCCGGTGATGCCTTCGGCAAATCCGGCGCAGGCTTCCTCCGTTGCGCCTATGCCACCAGCATGGACAACATCCGCGAAGCCATGCGGCGCATGGCGGAATTTGTCGCCCAGTTGCGCGCTTAGTTGCCTGACGGCGGCGGTGTCCCCGCCGTCGCGCCCTTCGCTGACGCCAGCAAGCCCGCCACTTCCTCCGCCGACAACGCGCGCAGCGCTTGCCCCCGCAAGTCCCGTTGTGTAAGCCCGCCGATGCGGATACGCCGCAGCCGCCGTACCCGCAACCCGAAATGCTCCAGCATACGGCGAATGTGCCGCCGCCGCCCTTCGCCCAAAATAATTTGGCACGTCGCCCGCGCGCCGGTTTTTTCCGGCAGTACCGCCAACGCCCGAAGCCGTTCGCCGTCATCCTCAATGCCTGCCAGCATCGCCCGAATTTCTTCGCGGGTGACCGGGCGATCTGTCCACGCGCGATATTCCTTTTCGATGTGGTGCCGCGGATGTGCCAGCCGCTGCGCCAGCTCGCCGTCATTTGTCAGCAAAATCAGCCCCTCGCTATCATAATCCAAACGCCCCACCGAATAGAGCCGCAGTCGCGGATTCGCCCCCGCATGCACCGCCCATTCCACAATCGTCGGACGCCCCTCGGGATCAGCCGACGTACACAACACCCCGCGCGGCTTGTCGGCCAAATACGTTTGCATCGGCTCCGGCTGAACCCGCCGACCATCGAACTCCACCCGCTGCCGACTCGGATCCACCCGCGCCCCCAGCTCACTCACCACAACGCCATCCACCCGCACCCGGCCCGCGACAATAAACTCCTCGCACCGCCGCCGCGACCCCACGCCAGCCATCGCCAGATATTTTTGTAACCGAACCCCGGCGCTCACCAGTTGCCCCGCCGGAATAACTCACTCACGTTTTTCATAGCGCGAAAAACCATACCCGTTTTTCCACACCATGGAAAAGTTTTTCGCGATTATTCCATGCTATGGAAATATAATTTCCACACCGTGGAAAATATGATGAGGTGCATCACCCTCCGCCTGTCAGAATCTTCTGCGCGGCCAGAAAGTCCGCCGGTGGTTCCGCCGTAAAGGTTTTTGCGCGCCCTGTGCGCGGATGCGTTATCTGCAACTGGTAGGCGTGGAGCATTTGGCGTGCGATTCTTAGCCCCTCTGGAAGCCCGTGCCGCGCGCGCCCGTACGTGGTGTCGCCGACCACCGGATGCCCCAGCCGCGAGAGATGAACGCGGATTTGATGTGTGCGGCCTGTCTCGATATGGACACGCAATAGGCTGGCGAGCGGACCGCGCGCCACGGTTTCGTAGCGCGTCAGGGCTGGACGTCCCTTTTCCGTCACGGCCATTTTTTTGCGGTGTACCGGATGCCGACCAATTGGCAAATCAATGGTGCCCGTCGGTTGTTCCGGCTGTCCCCACACCAGCGCCAGATACTCTTTCTTCACCTTTTTGCTGGCAAATTGCGCCACTAGCGCGGCATGGGTGTGCTCATTTTTGGCGACGACCAAAACGCCGGAGGTGTCTTTATCCAGACGGTGAACAATGCCGGGGCGAAGCTCGCCGCCAATACCCTGAAGGTCGCCGCAGTGATGGAGCAGGGCGTTGACAAGCGTATGAGCAGCATGGCCGGGGGCAGGATGGACGACCAGCCCCGCCGGCTTGTTAATAGCAATGAGGTCGGAATCCTCGTAAAGGATGGCAAGCGGAATGTTGGCGGGGAGTAGTTCAGTGGTCACAGGGGCGGGAAGTGCACAGGTGAGCTTGTCGCTAGGCGCGAGCGAAGTCTTGGGTTTGAGGATGGGGGCACCGTTGAGTTGGACGTGACCGGCTTCGATGAGCTGCTTCCAGCGAGAGCGGGAGATAGTGGGGCAGGCGGTTGCAAGCCATGCGTCAAGACGCGCGGCGTGCGTGTCAAGTGTGAAGGTCAGAATTTCTGGCTGGGGCGAGGACAGCATGTGGCCATCATCTTTTATCGTGCGGCTCAAGTCAACTGCGGCTGGAATCCGCCACGCCATGCCTCCAGGCGACGGAAGCGGTGATTCGCGGTCAAAAACATAAAAAAACTGACTCCCAGATTATTCGCTGGCTTTCAGAACAGAACCGAAGATAATACTCATCAGGAGGGCATTATGAAGCCAGACGACTTTCGATTTGAATGCGGGCAAAAGCAACGGACTTGGAAATGGCGCTTGGGTCTGCTGCCCCTTGTGATTTTGGCGGCGGGACTGATGATTGGATGCGATGATGACCGCTACGACCACGACCCTCCGCAGGGGCAGGGGGCCATTATCGTGGATAATTTCACCGGCGATCGCATTCGGGTTTATGTGGATGGCGAACGACTCAGCGATACACGAGGGGGACACAGCCGCGCTTATGATTTGGAGCCGGGGGTGTACCGGGTGGCGCTGGATAGTGACGACCGCTACCGCTCTTGGGCGGATGATGTGGATGTGCTCGAAGGGCGGCTAACCATTCTGGAAGTTCGCGGCGACGCTGGGGATTATCGGCGATTTGACGTGTACACCTATTTCGACTAGTTCCATCGCCCCAGTCGGAGTTTTCAGAGAAAGCTGGGCTGATGGCCCGCATGTCACCTGCTGTTTGCAGAAGCATCAGAGCAAACTGAAAAGCGTGCGTTGCAGGGGATTTTTCATCTTGCCCAGCGAATATATTTGTCCCGATTTTGTGACCCACCCCCCGGCAAGAAGAATCTCCAGATGATCCTTGACCGTGTTTCGTCTGGCACCCACGCTCAAGTCAATTTGAGCCTGAGTAAACGAATCATTTCGCAATAGCCGAACAATCGCAATCCGTCGCTCACAGGCCAAACCTTTAGCCACGAGAGCCAAGTTCGCCAGATTCGTCCTGCGTTGGGCCAGTGTTTTCTGCAGGGCCAACAAAAGCGGCTTGGCGCTAGGCACTTGCGGGTCAGGAATGGGCCGGTAGATTACCTCTAGGCCTCGGCAGGTCCTTTTCAGGAGCCCCCGAGATTGCAACCGCCGCAACTGTTGACTGGCATCAGAAACGCCAATGGAAAGATCCTCTGCCAATTGGCTCACCGAACGTTCGGGCTGGCGCAACACCTCCTGCAACAATCGTAGCCGCCCCGGATGGCTTAACACGCGGCACGTTCTCCATACCGTTGGATTCAATTGCGCCATGGCTTTTCTCCATTCAAATCGTTTTGAATATTAAGGATATTCAGAGTAAATAGCAATAAATAAAATGTAGAGCGTTTTATAAAACGCCCTACAGAGCTAAATCATAATCATCAATGATACGCGAAAATGAGTGTAGACCGTTTTATAAAACGGTCTACATATCAATTCATATCCAATATAAATCAGTAGATATCAAATTATTGCTGAAGTTGATTTAATACATAAGGAAGAATTCCGCCTGCGTGGTAATAGGCAATTTCAATTTGCGTATCTATTCGATTGCGCAAACGGAACTCGATTTTTCGGCCGTCGGGTTTGAGGGCGACCGCTTCGTGGAGTCCGTGGACTGTTAATGGACCGGCACCACGAATGGAGATTTCTTCGGTGCCGTCGAGTCCGAGGCTTGCCGCGTTATGGTCATCGAGGAATTCCAAGGGCAGAATGCCCATTTCGACCAGGTTGGAACGGTGGATGCGTTCGAAGCTGGAGGCGATTACCGCGCGGACGCCCAAGAGCAGGGGGCCTTTGGCGGCCCAGTCGCGAGAGCTGCCGGCACCATACAGTTTGCCAGCGATGATGACGGCGGGGGTGCCTGATTGTTTATAGGCCATAGCAGCGTCGAAAATGGGCATTTCTTCGCCGGAGGGTTGATGGCGGGTCCAGCCGCCTTCGCGGGTGACCATTTGGTTGCGGAGGCGTACATTGGCAAAGGTGCCGCGCATCATGATTTCGTGGTTGCCGCGGCGGGCTCCATAGGAGTTGAAGTCCTTTGGCGCGATGCCGCACTCGGTGAGATATTTTGCGGCGGGGGATTCCTTGGCGATGTTGCCAGCGGGGGAAATGTGGTCGGTGGTGATGAAATCTCCAAGCAGGGCGAGGATGCGCGCATTGGAAATGTTCGGGGAGGGTGGTTCAACCGTCAGAAAGGGCGATTCCCGGATATAGGTGGAGTCTGGTTGCCAGTCAAATGTTGGGCCTTTGGCTATTTTAATATTATTCCATTCCGGAGTATATTGGTTAACATCGGAATATGTATTTGTATAGATGGTCGGATCGGTTGCGTTGGACATGAGGATGTCAAGTTCCGCCGGCTTGGGCCACAGGTCGCGCAAGAATACGGGCTGGCCGTCTTGACCTGTTCCGAGGGGCTCGTCGTCGAGATTGATGTCCACGCGTCCGGCGAGGGCAAAGGCCACGACAAGAGGCGGCGAGCACAGATAATTGGCCTTGCATAGGGGGTGTACCCGGCCTTCGAAATTGCGGTTGCCGGAAAGTACGGCGGCCACAACGAGGTCCTTTTGGGTAATAGCGGCGGCAACATCTTCGCGGAGGGGGCCGCTGTTGCCGATGCAGGGGCCGCAGCCATAGGCGGCGACGCCGAAGCCAATTTTTTCAAGTTCTTTGAGAAGCCCCGTGTTTTCCAGATAGGCGGTGACCACACGAGAGCCGGGGACGAGCGATGTTTTGACGTAGGAAGGGACGCGCAGGCCATGCGCGACGGCTTTGGCGGCCACGAGCCCGGCGGTCAACAGGAGCGCCGGATTGGATGTATTGGTGCAGGAGGAGATGGAGGCGAGAGCAATGGAACCATGTTTCATGGTGGAGCCATCGGGCAAGTCGGCCGTGGCACTCAAATGGTCCGGGGCGATGCCATAGCCATCTTGAGCGGGTGCGGCGGGAAGGGCGTCGAGAAACCGTTGTTTGATGGCGCCAACGGGTTGGAAATCGTGCGGTCGCTTGGGGCCTGCGATGGCGGCAACCACGGTGGAGAGGTCCAATTCAATGACTTGCGAATATTGGGGTTCAGGGGCGCCGCGTTCCAAGAAGAGGCCTTGTTCGCGGGCGTACTGTTTGACGAGCGCGCAATGCTCGGGTGTGCGGCCGGTCATGCGCAGATAGGCGATGGTTTCGGCATCCATTGGGAAGAAGCCGGTAGTGGCACCGTATTCGGGGGCCATGTTGGCGAGGACGGAGCGGTCGGCCAGCGCAAGATGGCTCATGCCTTCGCCGAAGTATTCCACAAAGTGGCCGACCACATTGTGCTTGCGCAACAGTTGCGTGATGGTCAGGGCGAGGTCGGTGGCGGTGACGCCGGGGCGAAGCGCGCCGGTCAAGCGCACACCGGTGACGATGGGTGTGAGCAGGGAAATCGGCTGGCCGAGCATGGCGGCTTCGGCTTCAATGCCACCGACGCCCCAGCCCAGAACGCCCATTCCGTTAATCATGGGGGTATGGGAGTCGGTGCCCACGAGTGTATCGGGATAGGCCAGCAGGGAGCCGTCGCTTTGCGGTTCGGCGTGGACGGCGTCGGCGAGGTATTCCAGATTCACTTGGTGGCAAATGCCGACACCGGGAGGGATGATTCGCAATTTTTTAAACGCCTGTTGTCCCCAGCGAAGAAATTCATAGCGTTCGTGGTTGCGGCGGAACTCGATTTCCATATTGCGCGCGAGGGCATCGGGCTTTGCAGAACAATCAATTTGGACGGAGTGGTCCACGACCAAATCCACGCGCACTTGGGGTTCCACGCGGCTGGGGTCGCAACCACGCCGGATCATGGCGTCGCGCAAACTGGCCAAATCCACCACACAGGGAACGCCGGTCAAGTCTTGCAGGAGGACGCGGCTCGGCAGGAAAGGAAATTCCGAGGCATCTGTTGTGCCGGGCTCCCAGCGGGCCAGCGCGACGACATGGTCCCAGGAGTAAGCGGGATGGCCTTGATTGCGGACGACGGATTCGAGCAGAATCCGGATGACATAGGGCAGACTGGCGAGAGATTCGCCACGCAAGGATTCCAAAGCGGCCAGGCTGTGATAGGCCACGGTTTTGCCGTTGCTGGTGAACGTTTTCAAGGTGTCAATTGGTTTGGACATGAATACCTCTTTCGTGAATGTGAGCAGGTTTTGCGAATATCCATAACTCATATTTGGGGATCGGGCAAAGCCAGAATGAAAAATGGGCGATTTGTGGCTTGGCGGATGGGGGTACGGAGGAGTATGCTCGTTCGTCCTATGAAATCACGAAGATATTGGATGGTTGCCGGGGTTATCGCGTTACTGATGTTCAATGGGGAGGGCTGTTCCAATTCCAGTGCGTCCACGCGTGTGCTGGAAATCCGGAAAATTGATGGCCGCAAAGACCGGATGGAGCATTCGCGGATTGAGCATTTCCGGGCAAAACTGCCGGAAGAATATCGGTCGCGCAAGAATTTCGCCTGGGCGATGGTTGATATCCCCGGCCAGACCAAAACGGAATATTTCGCGCACAGCAGCATTCATAATTTGGAGGTGTTTTCGGAGGAAGTTGCGAATGAGATTCGGGACATTTCTCCGAGGCCGAAGCGGGGGAAGGCAAAATTCAAGGTCTTGTGCGTGAATCAGCGGAATGAGGTGGATGGCGAGGATTGCTGGCGGCGCGACGTGGACACGGAGTTCAAAATTCTGGAGGATTTGGCCTCGCGATTGCCCAGGCGTAAGGCTGCCGGCTCCGTTGTGCTGTATACGGATTTGTATCCCTGTGCCAGTTGCTGGAATGTGATTATGCAATTCATGGCGCGTTATCCCCAAGTGGAAATGCTTGTGCTGTATCGGATTCGCTGACATGAAAGCATCGAATTATTATGCATTGCGTTGCGCGGTGGTGGAGGCCTTCTGGGATGCGGTTGCCGGTGAAAAGTTGACGCTGGGGCAGGCGGCGGGGCGTTGTCTGGTGGAGTTCACCAGCGAGTTGGCGGGCCATGGGCGGGATGCGCTGGTTGTGTTGAGCGTTGTTCTTTCGCGTTTGGCGCGGTATGAGCCGACAGCTTTGCGGCGATTTGGGCCGGAACTGAAAAGAATGCAAGAAATTTCCGAGAAACCGGGTTGCTGGCGCGGGTTAGACGCTTCGGAGAAGGCGCGGATGCGCGAAGATGTGCGACTGGCGCTGGAAAAAGGCGCGGTCTGAGCAGAGGACTTTTTTGGGGGAGCCTCAGCCACTCATGGCGCGGCGGGGAAAGGGTCGGGCTCCGGGAGGGGGTAGTTGTTGACGGAGGCGGGCGGGGTATAAATGTGGCTCCAAGCGTCGTAGAGCTCAAACAGGATAGCTTTTTCCTTTTCCGTCCACAGGCTGCTGAATGCATGGGCGTGTTCGCGGGAGATCCAGCGGTGGGGATAGCTGGCGACGGCGTTATTGAAAATCTGGAGGGCGTCATCTTTTATATCGGCGGCCCAATAGGCGAGCGCCAGGCGGTAGTCTGCGGAGGCGGGGACTGATTTATCGAGTTCGGCCATTTGCTCCCATTGGCGGGCGGCTTCATCAGCGTCGCCCAGAATGAGCAGGGCCCGGCCGTAGTTGGCGCGGGCATCGGCGGAAGCGGGGGCGAGGCGGACGGCTTTGTCGAAGTCGCGCCGACAGGGTTTGGCATCGCCTTTCAAGGCGTAGAGCATGCCGCGCCACTGTAGCAGCGGGACATTGTCGGGGGAATGGGTCAATAGCCTTGAGTACAGGTCAATTTTTGAGCTGGAGGGGTGTATGGGCTGCTGGTCGGTGGCCGGTGGAAATTTGCGCGGCTGAAGCTTTATTTCGCGGTCGGGGGAATCGAGGGGCAGCCCGACGTCGTAGCAGGTGATATTCTGCCGATCAATCATCACTGCCTCCACGCCATCGCCGGAAGGGTTCAGTCTAAACATCCAGCGGGTTCCGCGACATCTCTCCTCGGTATCCATCAGCAACGTGCCAGTTGGAGTTATGAGTTGGAAGCCGATGGGTGATGCGACGAGCAGGAGATTGCGGTCGGGACCAACCGGGAGGGCATAGCTACTGTGATGGGAAAAGCCTGTCGGGGCGGTTTGTTGCCAGCACAATTGTCCGTTTGTTGAGATGCATACCCATTGATAGTGTGTGCTACCGTATGTTCTGTTCGTTGGGGTTGATGAGGTGATGGGGTAAAACGTCCGATGTCCAAACACATAGCTCTGATCACCATCTTGAAGAAAAATATATTTAAATGAGAAGTACAGGTTCTTCTCCGATGAGATGCCGCTTGGCAATTCAATGGTGTGCGCCAAGGCACCGTTATCAGTCCGATAGACGAACAGTGTGTCATTGGAGGTCAGAACCACAAAGCGTTGAGGGATTGCCCAGTCTATTTGGTTCGGGAGGGTGTATTGCCGTGATCTGTAGCTGAGCTTTTGCGACCACTTCAGGCGGAAGTAGCGAGGGTCCAGAGGGCTTTCCTGGGAGTCTTGAGAAGAACGGGAGGCTTGGTGGGAAGGTGCGGGGGACTTGGTCGGGGATGTGACGGAGGTAGGGCGGCGAGGGGTAATTGGCAGGGTGAACACAAGCGTGGACTCGTCGGATTGGACGGGCCATTCGCGGCGAGGGGCTTGCGCCAGTTGTTGGGTGGTGAAGCGCTGAATGTAATTGTGATAGGGCGGGCTGGATTGCAAATTACCGCCGATGACGTAAACGTTGCGGCCCAGTTGCGCCAGAGCGGTATGACGCGCGGCTTTGTAACCGATATTCAGCAGCGACCAAGTTTTGGTTTTGAAGTCATAGACGGCAGTTCGGGCCAATTCGGCGTAGTCGCCGAACAGATAGAGTTGATTGCCCACGACGCAGGCGTGATGGGCGCTGGTTTTGACGGGCAACTTGGGCAGTTCGCTCCATTGATTCTTGGCGGGGTCATAGACCTGGAAATCGCGGATGGCGGAGGGATAGTCATAGCCACCGGGCGCATAGATTTTGCCTTTGTAGGCAACCACAATGCCTTCGCGCCGCCGGGGCATTTCCGCACCACGGCTCCAGGTTTCCGTTTTGAAATCAAAAATCTGGACATCTTGGAGGCGTGGCCCCACGTCTGTTTGGCCGCCGCCGATAATATAGAGTTTGTCGCCGACGACGGCGGCGCCGGCGCGCGAGGCGGGCACGAGCATATCGGGCAATTCGCGGACTGTGCCGGTTGCCGGATTGAATTCCTCGAATTTGGTGAGGTTGTTATAGTTGCTTTCTTCCGCGGACCAGCCGGTGCCGCCGGCGATATAGATTTTGCCGTCGTATTCGGCACCAAAAACGAAACGGCGGGGGAAGACGGAAGTGGGCAATTCTTTTGTCTTTTTGGTGCGCGCGGTGAATCTTTCAATGCTGCCGGTGATGCCATGTTCGGAATGGCCGCCCAGCACATAGACGGCGCTGCCGACTGCGGCCGCCAGCGCTCCGAAGCGCTTTGTTTTCAGCTCGGGCGCAGCTTTTCCGGGATCCATTTGCGCCAGAAAGCGTTCCAATGTTAATGCGATGACTGGATTGTCGGGTTCGATGCCGAGCGCCTTTCTTTGGATTTGAATGGCTTCGTTGGTATGGCCGCCGGCCCACAGGGCGCGGGCGTAGGTGTCGAGATAGCGCACATGTTTTCCATCGGTGGAATCCACGGCTTGTTTGGCCAGACGGGTGGCGTAGGGGATGTCGCGGTGTTGGATTCGCGCATCGGTCAAGATGGCGTTGGCGGCGAAATTTAAAATTGCGGGAGAGGTCAGCTTCAGGCTTTCAAATTGTTGTGACAGTTGGGCCGCCTGTTGTTTATCGCCGTTTTCGCCGACCGATTGGAGATACTTTTGGTGGATGTTGTAAGCTTCTGTGAGTTTTCTTTGGAGGTCATCGGATTCCGTTTGTTGTGGCGTCCATTTCGCCGGGTCAAAATCGCCTTTGGATATCTGGCTGAGAACGCCTTCCATCCCGCTGCGGGGATGTCCCATCCAAGCCACCTTGCCTTGGTGAATCACGAAAGCGGAGGGGATGCCCCGCCGACCGGCGGCTTGCATCCATTTTTTGCTCATGAATTCGTCGGTGTTGTCCATGGCTACGCGGTACTCCATTTGCGTGCCCATATTTTCCACGAAGGAGGAGACTTTATCTTCGAGGTTGTCGCCGCGTTCCCAGATATTCACGCCGATGAAGGTGACATTGGTGAATTGTTGCGCCAGTTTGGTCAGGTGGGGGATTGTGACGACGCAGGGACCGCACCAAGTGGCCCAGAACTCCACGACATAGGTTTGGGCGGGATTGAGTTCGGCGATGGGTTCGCCTTTTATCCATTTCCCTACGTTCAGCTCGGGAGCTGGCGCGCCGACGACCAGCGCTTCGGTCGCGGACTCGTTGTCGGGCGGGGGTGTGCTGGAAAGGGCGTGATAGGTTGGGGCGCAAGCAAGCGCAAGGGTGAGCAACAGCAAAAAGGCAACCGGCTTTTTCATCATCGAACATCCTTTCTGAGGTCGTGCGCTCCAGCACCGGACCCCATGTTTATTGTATATAAGGATTTTCACGCTAATTTAGCAAGGCTCAAGAGCGCATGCGGCAATTGGGGCGTTAAAAGGGCTTTTTTGCGAAAAAACGCGCATTGCTGTGTCAGGGGGCGATTTGTCGCAGAGAAGATGTGAAAAATTGTCGCAATTTGTGAAAACGGGCTCGTTTTCTTGCATTTTTGGGTCATTTTTCGTAAAAATAGAGAGTTATTAGGCGAGAAATACGAAGAAACGGCGGGAATGGCATATTTTCTGCTTAAAATAGCCGGTAAAAGGATTTTTGGCCAAAAAAGGGAGCAAAAGTGAGGTTATGCGATGATAACTGTTGAAAACTTGGTGAAAAAGTTCGGGCTGCGCACGGCGGTGGATGATATTTCATTTCAAGTGGAAAAAGGGGGCGTTTTGGGCTTTTTGGGGCCTAACGGGGCCGGAAAAACGACGACGATTCGCATGTTGGCCGGTTATCTTCCGCCAACGTCCGGGAAGATAGACATTAATGGGATTGATGTGGTTGCGGATCCGGTTCGCGCCCAAAAACAGATGGGTTACATGCCCGAACATACGCCGCTGTATGATGAGATGACCGTGCGCGACTTTTTGCGGTTTTTGGCCGAGGTTCGCGGTTTTTCGGGTAAAGAGCGCAATCAGCGCGTGGATGGCATTCTGGAAGCGTGCATGCTGAGGGGTGTGCAGCACCAGATTATTGACACACTTTCGAAGGGGTATCGGCGGCGCACATCGCTGGCGCAGGCGTTGCTGCATGATCCGGAGGTGCTGCTGCTGGATGAGCCGACCGAGGGCCTTGACCCCAACCAAAAGCAGGTGGTGCGCGACATGATTGTTTCCATGGCGCAGGATAAAATCATTTTGCTTTCCACCCATGTGCTGGAAGAGGTGGATGCGCTTTGTTCGCGGATTATGGTGATTAGCGAGGGCCGCTTGAAGGCGGATGGGCGACCGGCGGACCTGAAAAAACGCAGCCGCGATTACAACGTGCTCACGGTGGAGTTGCTCGCGCCGGCGGCGGAAGCTACGGCCGCGTTTCAGGCGATTCCGGATGTGGCCGAGGTGCAAACGGTGGCTGTCGAAGGGCCGAAATCAACGTTGCGGCTCATTCCGCGCGACAAGCAGGCGCTGGCGGTTCACGCGATTGAAGTGGCCGCGCATAACAAGTGGATGGTGACGGAAATCCGCGCGGAGCCGGGGCGGTTGGACGATGTGTTCCGGCAAATCACGACGACGGCGGATGTCGTGAAGCAAACAGCATAAGAGTGGAAAGGAGTGACCCCTTCATGGATTTGATTCGACATAGTTGGGCGGTGGCCAAGCGCGAATGGAGTTCCTATTTCCAGTCGCCGGTGGCGTACATTTTTATCATAATTTTCCTGGTGCTGGCGGGGTTCTTCACGTTTTCCGTCGGCGGCTTCTATGAGGCCGGGCAGGCGGATTTGCGCGGGTTCTTTTTCTGGCATCCGTGGCTGTATCTGATTCTGGTGCCGGCTGTCGCGATGCGGCTGTGGGCGGAGGAGCGCCGGATGGGCACCATTGAGTTGCTCTTCACCGTGGCTATCACGCCTACGCAGGCGATTATCGGCAAGATGATTGCGGCGTGGGGCTTTTTGACGCTGGCGCTGGCGCTGACGTTTCCGATTCCGTTGACGGCGGCTTGGCTGGGGCAACCAGATTGGGGCGTGATTGTGGCGGGCTATGTCGCGAGTTTTCTGCTGGCTGGCGCGTATTTATCGGTGGGGATGTTCACGTCCGCGCTGACGCGCAATCAGGTGATTAGTTTTGTGCTGGCGGTGGGCTTGGGGCTGTTCCTGATTTTGGCGGGGTTTCAGCCGGTGACAGAGTTGCTTTCGCAATGGGCGCCGAATTGGCTGGTGCGGACGGTGGCGGCCTTCAGTTTCATCCCGCACTTTGAGGCGATGCAGCGCGGCGTGCTGGACCTGCGCGATGTCATCTATTTTGCCAGCGTAATCGGCTTCATGTTGTTTCTGACGCAACTGGTGCTGCAAAATCGGACGGGCCGCTGAGGCGCGCGCGAGAAATTGGGAACGAGGTTATGAGTATGAAGACAACGACTTCCAAATGGTTCACCGGCATCATTGGCGCGCTGGTGGTGTTGGGTATTTTGATTGCGGTGAATCTGCTGTTTTCGGGCGTGCGCTTGCGCAAAGATTTGACCGAGGAAAAGCAATACACGCTGTCGGAGGGAACCGCGACGATGTTGCAGGAGTTGCAGCGGCCGGTGACGCTCAAGTTTTATGTGTCCAAAAGCAACCCCAATCTGCCCATGCCGCTGAAGAATTATGTGCAACGCGTTATAGATTTCATGCGGGAATTGGCGGATCGCAGCGGCGGCAACGTGATTTTTGAAACGTGGGACCCGCAGCCGGATTCGGATGCCGAAGAATGGGCGCAGCGTTATGGACTGATGCCGCAAGCCACGGGTGGGATTGGCGCCGTTCCGGATTTATATCTGGGGCTGGTGGCGGTGGCGGGCACACGGGAAGCGGCGATTCCTTTTTTGGACCCTTCCGCCGAACCGCAACTGGAATATCTGGTGGTGCGGATGATTCATGAGGTCACGCGTAGCGGGTCGGCGAAGCTCGGAGTGTTGAGCACCCTGCCGGTGCTTGGCGCAGCGGCCAATCCGTTCATGCAACAAGCGTCGGGCGAGGATTGGCTTTTTGTGAGCGAACTGAAAAAACAATACGCGGTTCAGCCCGTCATGCCTGAGGCGGAAAGCATCCCCGAAGACCTCGATGCTCTGATTTTGGTGCATCCGCATGGTTTGAGCGAGCGCACCTTGTTTGCGATTGACCAATTCCTGCTCAAGGGCGGGCGGCTCATCGCTTATGTGGACCCCATGTGCATCAGCACGGAGAAGAATCTTCAGGCCGGGGAAATGCCGCAACCGTCATCTGACATCAATCGTCTTTCCGGCGCGTGGGGCATCACGATGGACGCCCAGACCATTGTGGCCGATGTGGCCGCAGCCACGCCGATTAATCTTGGCGATGGCCGGGCTGAACGTTTGCCAGCCTGGCTCACGCTGCGCGGGAAGGATAACCTCGACCGCAAAGAAATTGTGACCGCGCCTTTGGATAACGTGATGTTGCCGTTTGCCGGGGCGTTTGTCGGCGAGCCCGTAGAGGGACTGACGATGACGGTGCTGGCGCAAGGTTCGCCGGATGCCGTGATGATTAACGCCTATCAGGCGCGGAATCCGGCCATGATGAGCACGCGCGGCGGGGCACCGGCGCCGGATGCCCGGTTGGCGGTTCGCTTGAGCGGAAGCTTCCCAACGGCCTTCCCGGACGGGCCGCCGGTGACGGAAGGCGAGACCAATGAACCGCCGGCAACCGTGGACAACTGGTTGAAAGTCAGCGAAAAGGAAAGCAGCGTGGTGTTGATTAGCGACGCCGATTTGCTGTCCAATGATTTTTCTGCGCGGGGCATGAATATCTTTGGGCAGATTCTCTATCAGCCGTTTAATGACAACTTGAACTTCACGCTGAATCTGCTGGAACAAATGACCGGCAATCCGGCGTTGATTGGTCTGCGCAGTCGGGGGCGTTTTGACCGCCCGTTTGAGCGGGTGCTTGCGCTGGAGCGAACCGCACAGGAGCGCTGGCAGGAGCAGGAAGAGCTGTTGCAGCAAAAACTGATGGATACCCAGCGGCGCATCAATGATTTGCAAGCGCTGAAGGAACAGGATCAGCAACTCGTGTTGAGCGCGGCGCAAAAAGCGGAAATCGAAAAGTTCCGTCAGGAGCGTTTTGAAATTCAACGCCAGTTAAAGGATGTTCGCAAAAACTTGCGGCGCAGCATTGAGAGTTTGGGGCTGCGACTGAAGGTACTCAACATGGCCGCGGTGCCGGCATTGGTGGCGATTTTTGGCATTGTCTACGGTTGGCGGCGGCGAACCCGCGCGGCGGGATAAAATAGAATAGGAGGCAATCTATGTCTAAAAAAACACTGTTTTTATTGGTCATTCTGTTGGTGTTGTTGGTCGGCGTGTGGAAATTCCATTCGCGTCCGCCGACCGCGCCGGGCTCCGTTGCGGCGGAAGGCGATGGAACGTTGTTGGGGACGGTGGACATGAGTACGGTGGCCGCCATCACTTTGGAAGGGGTGGGCGCGACCACCCATCTGGCCAGGGTGGAGGGCGATTGGCGCGTGGCCGAAAAGGATGATTATCCGGCCGATTTTGACCGCTTGCGCGAATTGATTCGTTCGATTGACGACATGGAAGCCGGGCAGGTGATTCCCGCCGGAACGGAGCACCTTGCGGAATTTGGATTGGTCGGCGATGAGACCTCAACGCCGACTCGAGTGACGATGCAACACGCGGCGGGGCAAACGGTGTTGCTCATCGGCGACCGGCGCGCGCCCAATCCTTCCGAGCCCTATTGGGGGCGAGTTCCGGGCCGCTATGTGCGTGTGGATGAAGGTCCGGTGCGCCTGTTGAAGGAGGACATCCGCATGGCGGAAGCCGACCCGGATGGGTGGTGGGATCGCAGTTTGCTCAAACTGGTTGCTGAGGATATTCAGCGGATTGACGTGGCGACCGGGACGGAAACGTACGCTATTGAGCGAGGTGAAGATCAGGTTTTGCGATGGGCAGATGACGACGAAGGCGAAGAGATGGATAGCAACGCGGTTAATCGAATTTTTGGCGCGTTGCGGTGGCTTCGGGCCGACGCCATTCTTCCTAAAGACGCCGCGTTTGAAGGCGTCAGCCGTCTGGATGCGCGTGTCGCGGGGGTGACGTACTCCCTGCATATTGGCGAGGCTCGCTCCGAGCATAACCGCGCCCGGCCTATCCAAATTACGGTCACGGCAGCGGATGACGTTGCGCCCGATGTGGCGGCCGACGCACTACGGCAATCCAAGCTGCTAACGGGGAAGACGTACTTAATCCCGTCCTATCAGACCGACCAGCTCTTGCCGGCGAAGAGCACTTTGATTCCGCCGCCGCCTGCCTCCGAGCCGCCTGTGCCGGTGGAAGAAGAAGTTGTTGGCGGGACAGAAGAAGGAGAAGAGGCCGAAGCCGTTGATGCTACTGACGCTGAAGTCGAAGAGGTGCCAGCAGAAACGGAAGAAGCCGCCGATACTGAAGAAGCTACTGACGCTTCGTAATCGGGCGGTCGGCGGAAAATACTGCAAAAGTGTGTGGGCCTTGGTAGGATGCCCCAATGAATAAACCTACTTTATTGATTTTGGCTGCCGGGATGGGCAGCCGTTATGGCGGACTCAAGCAATTGGACCCCGTGGGGCCCAGCGGCGAAATTGTGTTGGATTACTCCATTTATGACGCGTTGCGGGCGGGCTTCGGTCGGGTGGTATTTGTGATTCGCCGGGAAATGGCAGCCGCTTTCCGCGAACAAGTGGGCGCCAAATGGGAACCGCGCGTGCCGTGTGTTTATACCTTTCAGGATTTGCACGATGTGCCGGCCGGGTTTTCGGTTCCGTCCGACCGCGCCAAGCCTTGGGGGACGGCTCATGCCATTCGTGCCGGGCGGTACGTTATTGCCGAGCCTTTTGCCGCTATCAACGCGGACGACTTTTACGGGGCGGATTCGTTTCGGAAGCTGGCTGACTTTTTGTCGAAGCCGGATTGCCCTCATGCCCATTGCATGGTGGCGTTTCGTCTGGGGCAGACACTTTCCGAGCATGGCAGTGTGAGCCGAGGCGTTTGCTTGCGTGGCGCGGATGGGTTGCTGACCGGCATTCGGGAACACACCAAAATCAGTCGCCATGCCGATGGGACGTTGTGGGATGAACCGCCCGGCGGGGAAGCAATCGCGTTGACAGGCGAAGAACCTGTCTCCATGAATTGCTGGGGGTTCCAGCCTGCGCTCTTTGAGGAATTGGAACGCTCCTTTGCTGAGTTTTTGCGCGGGGTGGGGGATGAGGTCGCCCGGACAGAGTTTACCATTCCCGCCGTCGTGGATGGGCTGATTCGCGCGAAACGCGGAACGGTGGCCGTGTTGGAAACGTCATCGCGCTGGTTTGGGGTGACGTATCGCGAGGACAAGGCCGCTGTGCAGAAATCCATTCAAGCGCTGGTGGCCAGCGGCGAATATCCGGCGCAGTTGGAATAGCATGTCGGGACACACGCGGGGGATTAGCCCAGCGCGACATCCAGTATCATCATGAGGGTAAAGCCGAGCATGGCTCCGAGCGTAGCCGTGTCGTTATGCCCGCCACTTTGTGCTTCAGGGATGGCATCCTCCACAACCACGAAAATCATGGCGCCGGCGGCAAATGCCAGCGTGTAGGGCAACAGCGGGCGTGCGGCCACCACCGCAAAAGCGCCGAGAACACCAGCGAGGGGCTCCACCATGCCCGAAAATTGGCCGTACATGAAACCTTTGAAGCGGGACAGCCCCGACCGCTGCAGGGGCATGGCCACGGCCAAGCCTTCCGGCAAATTTTGAATGCCAATGCCCAGGGCCAAGGCGATGGCGCCGGAAACGCTGTAGGCCGAATCGCCGATGGCCGCGGCGCCAAAGGCCACCCCGACGGCCATCCCTTCCGGAATGTTATGCAAGGTGATGGCTGTGACCAGCAGGATGCTACGCTTCCAGTGGCTGGTCCGTCCTTCCGGCACATCCGCGTGAACGTGCAAGTGCGGCAGAATGATGTCCACCAGGCGAAGAAACGCGCCGCCCAGCAAGAACCCAACCGCAGCAGGGAACCACGACCATTGGCCGAGATGAGCGGACAGTTCAATGGATGGAATCAACAGCGACCAGCAACTTGCCGCAATCATGACGCCGGCGGCAAAACCCAACATGCCATCTTGAAACTTGCGGCTGGGCTGGCGCGATAAAAAGATGGCCGCGGCGCCCACGGCGGTCATGAACCACGTGAAAAGCGTGCCGAAGAGAGCCTGAATGGGCGGCGGGTATTGTTGAATCCAATCTAGAATGGCTGACATGGAGGTTGGTTATTTCGGTTCAAACTGATTCGTGCGCAATAGGACCAGTGTGCAGGCGCGGACGACGGCAATGCCGGCTTGGGAGAGTTGCTCCTCCAATGCAGGATTCTCGGTGCCGGGATTGAAAATCACGCGCTCGGGTTTGGCCGCCACAATTGCATCGGCCAGCCCGGCGGAGATGCTGGGGGAGAGATAAAGCGTGATTGTATGCAACGGCTCGGGGACATCGCCCAACTTTTTAAAAACACGGTGGCCTTCGATTTCATCAATGGCCGGATGAATGGGGAAAACAGTGTGCCCCTGTTGCGCAAGCAGAATGACTGCTTGGTGGCTATAGCGTTCCGGTTTGTTACTGGCTCCGAGAATGGCAACGTTCATGGGCAACTCCCTTCGGTTCCTTGTAAAGATAGACCATAATTCCCCTTCTGCAAGATTCTTGCGTTCTGAGGAGATGACTTGTGAAATCAGCCAGGCGTGCGCATTTCAAATAAAATGGCCTGATGCTTTACAAAGATGGCAAGATTAAGGTAGATTCCAGCCTGTTTCGAACCCTCTATCTCAGGAGACAGGAGTAATGATGAAAAAAACAATTGGCTTGATCGGTGTGGTTGTGATGTGCGCCGGTGTGGCGTTTGGTGGCATGATTTCAGAAGATCCCGGCGAATTGGCGATCGTAGGGCAGGGTAGTCTGGATGCCGGCTTGGGCGACTACGAGCTGTTTTCCACCACCTATGGCGCGCAAATTTCTTATCGCGAATGGTTCCGGTTCCCGTGGGCCGTCGGTCTGAATCTGGGCGTGGCCCAATGGGATGTGGATCACAAGGCGCATGCTCTCAAGTATGACAAACTGACGGATTACCGCGGCGATGTCTTGACCGTGCCGATTGGCGCGGCCTTGTATTTCAATCTGATGAATTGGGACAATTGGAACGTAATTCTGGAAGCCGGGCTGCAATATGTGTTCGTGGATTCCAATATGAGCGTGTTCAATAATGAAGAAGGCGCAAATCGTCGGGAATCGGTCAGTATTGACAATGCGGTGGTCTGGAACGTCGGCGCTGAATACAACTATATGCTGACCGAAAATATGTTTGTGCTGGCAGGTCTGGGCTACCAAAATG
>Ga0255346_1000805_pt1 | contig 48807 bp, 31 predicted proteins | sample wastewater_treat_FD_194410 | JGI IMG/M metagenome (GOLD analysis project Ga0255346, IMG submission 194410) | Wastewater microbial communities from Lulu Island WWTP, Vancouver, Canada - plant22 | ecosystem: Engineered > WWTP > Wastewater > Unclassified | place: Canada: Vancouver, British Columbia...
TTTGCAACTGATGCACTATTGTTACTAAAAATGCTGCATCATTGTTACCGAAAGTGTTGCAGTGTTGTTACCAAAAACGCTGCACTCGAAATTACCGAAAATGCTGCATTCTTATTTACCGTTTACAGATATAGGCAACGAAATGGAAAATGTGGCTTTTTTTGGTGGTGATTATGGCATTTATACCACAAAGGCATCTCCTGGCTGGCCTGTGATGATGGTAGATTCTTATTTTGAAGGACAAAGAAAATCAGCTTTACGTTGTCAGGAGTCGGGGCTCGCTTTTGTGAATCTTCAGGTACGGAATGTCCCAACTATAATTGAGATTGAGCCCAACTATTCGGATAGATTAATGTTTGAAAATTGTCGTTTCGAAAATGTGAGTGGGCCTGGATTCATAATTAGTAAAAATAATAGCAATAATCAGATAACATTGCGTAATGTTGACTGTAGAAATGTACCAATATTGGTATATTATAGAAAAAATGATGAATATATTAGGGTTGATTATGGTACTTATAAAATACAAAAATTTGATGATGGCCTTCAGATGAAGTCTATGAGTTCAGATCCGGAATATCGGACCACAGTCAATATTCTGCCTCTGAATGAATTGCCTGATATTGTAAAAAAAGAGATTCCCTCTCTGCCAGATATGAGTACTTGGATAAATATCAGGGATTTAGGTGCTGCAGGCGATGATGAAACCGATGACACCAAAATTTTTCAGTATGCTATTGATAACTATGATAATATCTATGTGCCACAAGGATGGTACAAAATATCTGAAACGCTCCGCATGAAACCGACTACTTCCCTTATCGGCCTTCATCCAATGGGAACACAGTTAAAAGTGAATGAAAGTACTCCAGCATTCAGTGGCTTTGGAGGGCCTATAGCCCTTTTGGAATCATCGGAAGGAGGATCTAATATATTGAATGGAATTGGCATTAATACCGGAGGTATTAACTATCGCGCAGTAGGTGTCAAATGGATGGCAAATGCTGAATCGTATGTAAATGATGTGAAGTTTGTGGGGGGGGCATGGAACAATGCTTAAACCGAATAATAGAGGCAGTGGACCATTTAAAGGTCAGAACTATTCTGGACGACCGACTATAAGTTCTCCAACAAATCCGATATATGAGATGGGGAAAGATTTAGCATGGGATAATCAGTACTGGAGTTTCTGGATCAACAAAGGCGGAGGAATATTTAAGGATATTTGGACTGCAAGTACCTATGCAACTAGTGGCGTTTTTGTAAGTGATACTTCGGTCCCGGGTAAAATTTATGCCATGTCTGTTGAACATCACGTGAGAAACGAGGCTACATTTAAAAATGTTTCCAATTGGAAAATATACTCCTTTCAGCTGGAGGAGGAGAGAGTTGAAAGTACTGAATGTCAACCCCTGGAACTGATAAATTGTGAGAATCTGGTATTTGCAAATCTTTACATGTTTCGTGTAATACATATCAATGAACCCTACCATAGTTCGGTCAGAGTATGGAATTGTAAAGATATCGAGATGCTGAATGTACACAATTACGCTCAAACAAAATATACAAATAATATAACTATTTATGATACAAATAAAGATATTGAGGTACGTCCCTGGGAGCTGCAAAAGATCACTATTACCGGACAGGAACCGAGTAACAGGAATAGTTCAAGTCAGAAGAACGAGGTACAGGAACTGGCTTCTGGATTTGATTTTATTGAGGGTATCACCAGTGATAGTAAAGGGAATATTTATTTCTGTGAACATCGGATGCGCCGCATCTATAAATGGTCTGCAGTCGACAATTCATTGTCGTTGATAGCTGATTTCCCCTGGAAGCCAATTCAACTGGCGGTTGATTCGGGAGATAATTTGCTTGTATCCTTCAGATATGATCCGCAGCCGGGTTATATGATAAATGGAATTCCTGAAGCTGATTTGTTTGAAGAACTTCCAGACAAGACAGGCACTTCTTTCAGCGGATGGGGAAATTCAGGATTTGCGGTGAGAATGTATTCCATCGATCCTGATGCTCCTGAGGAGACAATACATCTGCTCCCTCTAGTAGAAATGGGCACCGTACAAGATGTACATAAAGCATTATATGTTTCGAATAAGTGGCGCGACTTTCATGATTTCAATGAAGTGACGGTATATGTACCGGAGAAATGTTTTGTGGCACCGGACAATAAAACAATTATTCCGCAACTGTATGACCTTGCGAGAGGATCCTCTTTGCTTGAGGCTTTCCCGGGACAACCGTTCTATACATCGGATGAATATGATCGCAGGATAGTAAAAATGGATGTGGCCAATGATGGTACCTTGTCGAACCTGACCTATTTTGTGGAATGGGGTGAGTTTGGGTTAACCGTGGATCATAAGGGGAATCTCTATGTGGCAGATGGTCATATTCTCCTTTTTGATAAGGATGGATCCCGAAAAAAAATAATTCAGGTATCTGAACGTCCTTCCACAATTCGATTCGTAGGCAGCAATCAGAATGAATTGTTTATTACTGGTCGGTCAAAATTCTTTAGGGCTATTGTCAATTAAAGTTATTCTTTTTGATATGTGAAGTTAAGTTCTAAATTGTCCATCTTTTTACGTACGTTATTTATCACAATTGAAAATATAAAACTCGACGAATAATGAGAAATCCTTTTTTTTATTTGGTTTCACTTCTATTTTTTATTTCATGTTCATCTTCATCTTCTCGGAACGAAGAAATAAATTATACTTCTGCGCTTTATGAGTACGAACAGATGCAAATGGATACTGTAAACAGTTTGCAGTATAAATGGGATAATAAAGAGATATTTGAAACGCTATTACTGGATGGTGCTGAATCCGTTGATTACTGGGAGCTATCTTACACCAATGGAGAAAATGTGGGGACTATCACACTCTCCGCAGAGAAAGTATATGAAGGAAAATCGTCTATAAAGTTCAAGTCTCCTACTAAACAGCCAGTTGACTTAGGCCCGGGGGGGAGGTATTGGGGAAGGCAGAATCTTACCAGAAAATTTGACAGTGAAGATTTTTCGAAATATAATCGAATATCTGTCAATATTTATCCCGAGTTCGAAGGCTTCCGAAAGCTCTACCTGACCCTTATTTTACATAATGCGGATAATGTTCCAGATGTATATGGTAAAGAGGGGTGGCATACGGTTATGTTGGAAAATAATAAATGGAATAAGTTGGTGATGGAAATACCGCACCTCCCCAGAAATGAAGTAAAAGGTATCACTATCAGCTATGGTTTACAGGGAAATGAAATAGATGCTTCAGATACCATTGTATATTATATTGATAATCTTTGCCTTGAAGTTGTAGAGGCTGATTATTATGAAGGATGGGGTACTGACAAGGAGATCTCTTTTACGCACTCTGGATACAATACAGAGGATAAAAAGAGTGCTTTTACCTCCATTGTAAAGGGAAAGAAATTTAAAGTTGTCAATACAACCTCCAATAAGAGCGTACTTGAAAAAGAGGTGCAAAATATTTCAAGTTATTTAGGTGATTTTACGGTTTTCGATTTCTCAGAACTTAACACTCCAGGTATTTATAAAATTGTGTATGGTAATATAGAATCAAGACCTTTCCCCGTGAAAAATAATATATGGATTCCCATAATTGAAAAGATTACCAATCAATTCTATCTGCAACGGTGCGGTTTCAATCAACCCGGAATCCACCTGAAATGTCATACTGACTGGTATACGATATTTAAAGGAGATACCATCGTGATGGCTGGAGGATGGCACGATGCCGGAGATTTGTCACAATCATATTGGCAGACGGCAAGTGCAACATCCGCATTCTTCAGGCTTGCGCGCCTCTATCAGAAAGAGAATAAAATGTTGTCTGACAGATTGATCGAAGAAGGATTATGGGGGTTGAGATGGCTTCATAAGAACCGTTTTGAAGGATTAGAAGTAATCAGTTGGACCACTATTGATAGTTATACCGATGGAAAAATCGGAAACTTTGATGACAAATATATTCCACTTCTTGGTAAAATAAATGTTATTGATAACTATTATTCAATTATTGCGGATGTGGAAGCCTTTCTTATGCTGAAAGATAGGGATAAAGAAGTGGCTGAAAAATCATTGCGTCTTGCAATGGATTATTGGAATTTGCTTTCAAAAAAACAGATAGAATGGAATACCGAACGGCTATCCGTCGCTTTGTTGGCAGGGACTAAATTATATAGCGCCAACCCGGCTGACGCGCTGAAAAATATCCTTGTCGAATATGCCGATTCGTTGATCAGTTATCAGCAACAGCAGCCGATGAGTTGGACAATTCCCTTGAATGGATTTTTTTACTGGGATAAAAGCAAGGATAATTTCTTTGGATATAATCATAGTTGTACGGCTGCTTCACCCATTTTGGGACTGGTAGAACTCTGTACGCTGTTCCCTGATCACAGCAACTACGACAAATGGTATGAATCTGTGAAATTATACACCGAATATATAAAGACAACTGCAAAGCTGACCGATCCTTACTACATGATTCCTGCAAATATCTATAAGCTGAAAGGTACGGAAGACGACAAACAGATAATGAACGGGCTTAAATTGGATGACGAACATTATCTCAGGATGTTCCCTGTCTGGCATGCATTCAGAGGTAATAGTTCTATAATACTCTCACCTGCTACAGGTATCGCTTCCGCTAATCGTCTACTGAATGATCCGGAACTACATAAGATAGCACTTGCTCAATTGGAGTGGATGGTCGGTAAGAATCCATTCAATCAAAGTTTGATGTATGGAGAAGGATATAATTTTTCTCCGCAATATGCCGTTTTTACAGGTGATATTGTAGGTGGAGTGCCAGTAGGCATACTTACAAGAGACGACTTTGATATCCCTTATTGGAAAACATGCGTTTTGCATAATTACAAAGAAATATGGGGACAGCCTGCTTTTCGAATGATGGAGCTAATAGCTTTACTATATCAAGCAAAGGGAGAAATAAAATAAACATGTATTCTAAAAAAAAATAATATGAAATATAAATTACAATTATTAATATATTGTTTCTTGTTCGTCGTTGTATTATTGCAAGGACAAACAGTAATTACTAAATCGATCTACGAAACAAAACCGAACGATGTAGAGGCGTATTACTTTATTCCGGAGAGATATAATTTCAAATTCGGTGAGTCAGATGTCTCTAACGCTCTTCAACGGGCAATTAATCAGGTTAAGACAGAGAAAAATTTTGGAGTATTATTTATTCCAGAAGGGAAATACAGAATAAGCAAGACAATATATATTCCGCCAGCAGTAAGATTGATAGGTTATGGAAAGAATAGGCCGGAATTTATTTTGACAAAAAATTCTCCAGGCTATCAAAAGGAAAATTCTACAGACAATGGTGAAACATATAATTATATGTTTTGGTTTACTGGAAACCTGGTCACAGAGAACCAAAGACCTGCAGATGCAAATGCCGGTACGTTTTATAGCGCTATTTCCAATATCAATTTTACAATTGAAGATGGGAATCCCAATGCTATTGCTTTAAGGACGCATTTTGCACAGCATGGATTTATAAGCCACTCAGTTATAAATGCCGGTAAAGGTAAAGCAGGGATATACGATGTAGGTAATGAAATGGAAAATGTATATTTCATTGGAGGGGATTATGGTGTTATGGCCAACAGAACCTCTCCTGGATGGCCCATGATGATGATCGATCTGCTGTTTGAAGGGCAACGCTCTGCCGCTATACTGGCGAACCATTCCGATCTTACGATTGTAAACATGGAAGTGAAAGATACGCCCATCGCAATAGAGATGAAGCAGGGTATCTTCAACCGGATATATCTTCAAGAAGGATATCTGACCAATGTGGAGAGAGGAGTTGTTGTCGGGGTTGATTACAATGCCCATAACCAACTGAATATAGTAAATACGTATTGTAACAATGTGAAGGTTGCAGTAGATTTAGCCCATGGAGAAGATGTCTTCATCACAAATAACAGAAATTACCATATAAAGAATCTTACGTCGGGGTTAATAATGGACGATTTAAATGATGATTCCAACTATGAAACTTTGTATGATATCGTTCCCTCACAAAAAACGACCAGTGGACTCCATAAAAAGATACCATTGCTCCCGTCGGTTACAGAGTGGGTCAATATAAAAGATCTGGGAGCTAAAGGGGATGGAACGACGGATGATACCGAAATAATTCAGAAAGCTGTGGCCGCACATAAAAATATTTATTTTCCCACAGGATGGTATCGCATTACAGAAACCATAAAAATGTTGCCCGGCACCAATCTGATCGGATTCCATCCTTTTGCTACCCAATTTATCATTGAGGAAAGTACACCTGCATTCAGCGGATTTGGATCGCCGGTTCCCATGATTGAATCATCGGAAGGAAATGATAATATTATCAATGGAATCGGTGTGTCGACTGGTGGATATAATAATCGTGCAGTAGGTATAAAATGGATGGCCGGCGAGAATTCATACATAAACGATGTGAAGTTCGTCGGTGGTCACGGTACGATGACGAAGCCCGACTCCAATGCAACCGGACAACAGCAAGGGTGGAGCCGTGGAGGTGGCCGCCCACGAATAAGTTCCCCGGCAAATCCTATCGCCATGCAGGGACTTGATCTGGCGTGGGACAATCAGTACTGGAGCCTGTGGATAACCGATGGTGGAGGAGGTATCTTTAAGGACATATGGACTGCAAACACCTATGCAGGTGCCGGTCTGTATGTAAGCAATACTTCTACGCCCGGTTATATCTATGCAATGTCGCTCGAGCATCATGTGCGCTTTGAGTGCAGGCTGGATAATGTCTCCAACTGGAAATTTTACGCATTACAGTTTGAGGAAGAGGGAAGAGAAGGAAAAGACTGCCAACCCATGGAGATGAATAGCTGTAAGGATTTGATGTTTGCAAATACCTGGTTTTATAGGGTGATTCGTGTAAATACGCCACGTCCTTATGGAATCAAAATGGCTGACTGCCATAATATAGATTTCCGCAATATGCGGAACTGGACGCAGGCGCTTTATCTCACGGAACTTACGGTGTATGACATGAATAAGAACCTGTCGATCTATCCGTTGGATTTTGCCCGTGGTGTTGTGACGGGTGATGAGGCTGGTAGAAAACTGAAGAATGAGGAAGGTATTCCTGAAAAATTGGCTTTCGGATTTGAATTTGCCACGGGAGCAGTGGCGGACAGTAAAGGAAACATCTATTTCTGTGAGAACAGGCTAAAGAAAATATATAAATACGATGCACAAACCGGAAATGTCTCTCTGTATAGTGATTATCCATGGAAACCATTCTCATTGGCTATCGACACGCAGGATAACCTTATTGTCATTTGTCGTTACGATCCGCAGCCAGGATACATGATTGATGGGAAACAGGAAGCTTTCACAACGCCTCTTCTGGATGATAACCCGATGTATAGTGGGTGGGGAAATAGCGGATGGGCTGCATTGGCCTATGCAATAAGTCCCGATAGCGCGGTTGATATGCAAGTGCTTCCCAGGGTTCGATCTACCGAAGTAAATAGTATAAAGAGGGTTATTTATCCTACACATCGGTGGCGCAGCGACTTTGATACCGTTGCCCAGTCAATGCCCGAGACGAGTTTTATCGCTCCCGACGGAGTTACGATCATTCCGGAGACGTATGATTTAGGGCGTTCCGTACAATTGATGGCTGTGACCCCCGGACAGACAAATCCGGTATATATGTCGCATGAGGATAGCAAAACTACCGCAAAGTTGACTGTTGACGGAAAAGGCAGACTTTCCATTATGCATAAGGATATTAAGAGGGGAGAGTATGCGTCGGTAACAAGTAGTGATGGAACTCTCTATCTGGCGGAAGGACAGATATTCATATTTGATGCGGATGGCAAAGAAATAAAACGGTACAATGTGGATGAACGTCCCATATCGATGGTTTTGGGTGGAGAGAACGAAGATATTCTCTTCTATACGACAGGCACTTCTTTTTACAGGCTTAGGGTTAAGTAACAACTAAAGATTTTCGACACGATGGACGCTAAAAGGTTTTTTTCTTTCCTGCTCGTTCTTTGCTGGGTTCTGTCAATAGAAACCTATTCTCAGATTATTTTAAATGAGGTAAATGAAGTGATTCCCACCTATATGATCGATCCCCCTAATGTGATGCCTCGGTTTTACGAGGGACAGAACCATCAGGGTGTGCAACGCAGAATCTATCCTTATCCTTTTGATGATGGGTTGACCACCCATAAGCAACCGATGGAATATCCCATGATTCAGGTGGAAAACGACTTTATCCGGCTGGGTATTGCTCCCGGACAGGGTGGCCGAATCTATTATGCGTATGACAAGACCAATGACTATAATTGGTTATACCATAATCATGTTGTAAAACCATCGCTTATCGGTATGGTAGGAAACTGGCGTTCCGGAAGTCTTGCATGGGGATATCCGCATCATCACGGACCTACCACCGTGGAAGATATGGATTATGAAATTGAAGAACATCCTGATGGAAGCAGGACGATCTGGATTAATTGTACAGAACGCCTCCAGAGAATGAATTCTTTGATTGGCTATACCATCTACCCAAACTCATCGATAGTTGAAATGACGATCGATCTGCGTAACAGGACGGATATGGGAAATTCCTTCCTTTTCTGGGCTAATCCGGCAGTTCATTCCGACTCTGCTTACCAGGTTATCTTCCCGCCTTCGGTGCAGTATGTCACTTTCCATGGTAAACGAGATATGACCTCGTGGCCTATAGCCGATAGTTTTTTTAATGGCTATAATTTCACTGGTATGGATATTAGCTGGTGGAAGAACACGCACATGCCGGTATCCTTCTTTTCCTGGAATCCTATTGAAGATTACTTTGGTGGTTACGACTTTAACCTGAGAGCGGGTACTGCCTGGGTTGGTAACCACCATGTCTCTCCCGGAATGAAGTATTGGGCCGACGGAAATAATCCAAACGGGCTTAGTACCAACAATGGGTTGACAGATAATGATGGACGCTACATAGAACTTATGGCTGGATTTTATACCGATAATCAGCCGGACTATAGTTGGATGGAGCCATATGAATCAAAATACGGGACTATGATCTGGTTCCCTATCCGGGAGTTGGATGGTTTGAAGTATGCCAACCGCAATGGCGCCTTAAACTACTTTATCGATGGCTCCAATATTGATGTGCGATTGAACACTACCATGTCACATCCGAATGCAAAGTTTGTGCTTTCGTCGAAAGGTATTGAGTTAAAGAGTGAATTTATTAGTATATCGCCTGCCGAACCGCGTAAGATTATTACTCTTTTGCCGGATAACATGCATGAAAATGATATCGAAATGACACTGTTTGATGCGGATGGTGCGGTATTGCTTTCCTTTATACCCAGAAATCATGATCTTCCTCCTTACGAGAAACCGGAGCCATTAAAGCCTTTTGCATCCCCGCAGGATATTCAAACGGTGGAAGAACTCTACCTGACCGGTTTAAGAATAGAGCAGTTTCACAGTATCATGGATCCGATGCCCTATTATCAGGAGGCCTTACGCCGTGATCCTAATAATTCAAACGTAAATACCCAGTTAGGTATCCTGAGCATAAGAGCAAAGGATTGGATATCTGCAGAAAAATATCTCCGGATAGCTACAGAAAGGGTCAGAATGAATTATACACGCCCTAAAGATTGTGAACCCCTTTATTATTTAGGGATTACGTTGCGTGCATTGGGCAGGATAAATGAGGCATATGATATATTGTATGATGCTACCTGGGGAGCCGCCTGGCATACAGCGGCCTATTATCAACTTGCAGAGATAGATTGCCAGCGCCAAGACTGGGAAGTGGCTCTCGATCATATCAACCGCTCTTTGACTACAAATTCCCGGAATATGCGTGCCTTAAACCTGAAAGGTATTATCTTGCGCAAAACGGATAAACTTTCTCAGGCAACGGAGTGGTTTGATACGGTATTGGAAGAAACCAAGATTAACCACATGGCACAAAATGAAGTATATATGATGAGCGGAGCGAAAAGTGACCTGGATGTTCTTGAACGTTGGATGCGTGATGATGTACAGGCTTATCTTGAACTCTCTACTGAATATACTGCTATCGGACTGTATGATGAGGCTATTCAAATGATGTCGCGCATGGAGACTAAGGGTGAAACTTATCCAATGTTGTATTATTTCATTGGATATAACTATCACCTTCTTGGTGACGAGGCTACAGCTTTATCCTATTATCGTAAAGCAGAGACAATGCCTACTGATTATTGTTTTCCGTTCCGGTCGGAAGCAGTCTTTGCACTTGAAAATGCCATGGAATTAAATCCTGAAGGAAGTTATGCTCCTTACTATTTAGGAAATCTGTTTTATGAGAGACGGCCTGAGAAAGCAATTCAATTGTGGGAAAAATCGGTTGATTTGAATGATTCTTTCTATATTGTTCATCGCAACTTGGGTCTGGCTTACAATGAGATTCAAAAGAATCCTTCAAAAGCACTTGAAAGCATGAATAGGGCTGTAAAGATCCATAATGGGGATGCCCGCTTATTGTTTGAGATTGATCAGTTGCATGAATCGAACCAGATTTCTCCGGCAGATAAGTACACATTCTTGATGGATAATTATGATACAGCCAAGAAAAGATACGAAACCCTTTTGCGGCTTATCACACGTGCAGTAGAATATGGGAAATACGACGAGGCTCTCTATATGCTCGACAATAATAGTATTGTGGAGTCTGAAGGAGCAAGGGAGAAACAGAACGCTTATCTGAACAGCTATAGTTTGCGTGCCAAGGCAATGATTGACAAGGGCGATTATGCATCAGCCCTAAAAGATGTAAGTGCAGCCCTCGATTATCCGATAGGGTTAGTGGCACGGGCACGCTATGCACAACTGTACTATCTGGAAGGTCTTATCTATGAGAATACGGGGCAACAGGCACAAGCCGTATCGTCGTATGAGAAAGCACTTGAGGTGGAGACAGCAGGAGGGCGAGACCGTGAGTACAATTATTATAAAGGTCTTGCACTTCAGAAACTAGGCAGGGATGCCGAAGCCCGGCAATTATTCGAATCATTGTTGCAGGATAGTCGTGATGAGGGTGCCTATTCTCAATTTGATGGAAGAGCTACAAGTGCGGCACAAAGGGTGAATGCCCTTTATCAGGCAGGATTAGGTTATATGGGATTGGGTGATAATGTCAGGGCGGCAAAAGAGTTTAAAGCGGTATTGGAAATTAATCCCGGTCATATTTGGAGTAAAACGTATTTGGATGATATAAAATAAAGGATAGAAATGATGGGAAACAGATCGATTTTGATGGCAGTTTTAATGTCATTGTTTGTAACAGGGTGTTACTCTTCTCCGCAGACACACCTTGGTGAAGTAAAGCAGGAAGGAGCCTCGATCATAAAGAACGAAAAAGGAGGATTTGATCTTTATGTGAATGGAGAGCAGACATATATTAAAGGAGTTGGCGGGACAAATAAAGTTGACCTCGCTGCCCATAATGGAGCAAATGCATTCCGTACCTGGGGTGGTAACATTAGCAGTATTTCCCGTGATGTAAAATTGGCTTCGGAGAATAATATGTTTATTATGCAGGGAATAAGCCTACCTAAAGATCCGGCATCGTACGTAGATGACGATTTTAAAGCGAAAACAATGCAGATAGTCAAGGCTATAGTGGAAACATTTAAGGATGATCCGAATATCTTAATCTGGGGACTTGGTAATGAAATTGAACTCGGAGGAAATAATAACAGTACACATTCCTGGGGATTTGTGGAAGAATTGGCAAAAATGATCAAGTCTATCGATTCCCGTCATCTTGTAGCGACGGTAGTCACCTATAATCCCAGAGCGCTAGATTCAATAGCAAAATATGCTCCGAGTCTCGATTTGATAGGAATTAACAGTTATGGATCCATAGGAAAAGTCGAGGAAATAGTGGAAAAATCTTCCTACAAAGGAGCCTATATGATAACCGAATGGGGACCCACAGGTTGGTGGGAAACTACCCGAACGGAATGGGGTGCACCTATTGAACAGACCAGCGAGGAGAAAAGAATTGTCTATGAAAACAGGTATAATGACTATATCTATGGAGCTAAACGTTGTTTAGGCTCCTTTGTGTTCTTATGGGGACAAAAAGAAGAGCGTACTCCCACCTGGTTTAGTATGTTTGTCGAAAATGATGTTCCTGGACTTCCTCTTAAAGGAGAAAAAACACCGATGGTGGAAGCGATGGAACGGGTATGGAAACGTACCGAACTCACTCAGACGGCACCGGTGATACATAATTTTACAATAGATGGTAAAAAAGGAGTTGAAAGCCCTTATGTAGATAGAGGACAACCTTTCACCGGCGAAGTGGAGGTGGTCGATAAAGAGGGAGACGAACTCACGTATGTATGGGAAATACTCAAAGAGGCTACGGTTTTGGGTAGTGGAGGATCGTACGAGCCTCGTCCCGACAGGGTTGGGGAGGTGGTGACGACTGATGTAAATCATTTTTCCACTTCATTATCGGAGCCCGGTAACTATCGCCTTTATGTGTATGTATTAGACAATACAGGGTTCGTATCCACAGTGAATGCCCCATTTCAAATAACTAATAACTAAAAGAACAATTATGAGACAAGTTTTGTTTTCAATACTGATATCCGCCCTGTTTTTAGGGAGTAGTTGTACTTCCCCCGGGAAGAAAAATTTCAAGGTGAAATTCGATAGTAGTAAAGAAGTTTCAGGTAAGAAATTTGCCATTAAAGATATTAACCCCGATCTTCCGTCCGATTGGGATGGTTATAATTTTGTAATACTGGAATATAAGGTCTCAACTGCCCAGCGGTTCCATATAGGGTTTACTACCGATGAGGGATACAATGAACTCCGTGTGATGAGTTATGTACCTAATGCATGGAACCGGCTCGCTATTCCGTTACGATTCTATAGGGAGTTGCCGGATGCGAGGCATGATCTGGCTGCCACTTTTAACCAGCCCCGTTATACCGGTTGGGTCAATCTTGGAGGAAAACGTACTCCTCTGACCGGGGTGGATTCTATCGGTATCCGCATGCGGGTTCCTATTGGAAATCCTGAGCTTGAGATCAGGAATATTACCCTTTCGGTGGAAGATCCAGGGGATCAGTACCTTGAATCAATACCTGCCATAGACGAGTTTGGGCAGTCGAACTTGGTGGATTATGAGGATAAGATAAAATCGCTGGAACAACTTCAAGCGGAATGGAAGAATGAAGAGGGGGAGCAGTTCGATGCCTCTGTATATAACTATTCAAAGTATGGAGGATATAAACAGAAGAGGGTCGGAGCAACCGGATTTTTTAGAACGGAACTCATCGATGGAAAATGGTGGTTTGTGGATCCTGAAGGATACCTTTTTCTTTCGGTCGGTGTAGACTGTGTACACCCCTCTCCGGGTGGATTGGCCAAAGAGGTGGATAAACGGGAGAATATGTTCAAAGAACTTCCCCCAAGAGATCTATTTCCAGCGAACGATTCATATCCTCATGATTATTCCTTTGGTCTTTGGAATCTGTATCGCCGTTACGGTGAGGATTACAGGGAGAAAGCAAATGAAATGGTAATTCAGCGAATGGAGAAATGGGGTATTAATACCATTGCCAACTGGTCGAGTTATGAAATTTTGAATATGAATCGCAAAGCATTTGTCACGTCGATGCGTACTGCCGGAGTTGAGGGAAGGTTGATGGGACTGGCGGATGTGTACGCCCCTGATTTTCACGAGAAACTCGATCAGGCAATGAAGAACTCGGTCGGAAGACAAAAGGATAATCCCTGGGTTATCGGTTTTTTTGTCGGAAACGAGCCTGCATGGATCGGTCATGAAGAACGAGTGTGCAATATTATTCTTGAAGGAAAGGATTGTCCCATTAAAACCAAATTAAACGAACATATATCAAATCATGGAGAGTCTCTGGATTCATACAAAAGGTTTGTTTGGAATACCTTCGAGATATTTATACAAGCTGTAAAAAAAGCACAAAAGAAATATGCCCCTCATCATTTGAATTTAGGATATCGATTTGGAAATTTGGATGAAATAGATGAAGAAGTGTTGCTGATTTGCGGCAAAGCTTTTAACGTGCTTAGTTTTAATTGTTATGCATTAAAACCCAAGAAAGAAATGATGGATAGAGCGCTTAGATTGACCAATCTGCCGATGATAATAGGAGAATATCATTTTGGTACGGTTGATAGAGGAATGGCTCAATCTCTCTGGCAAGTCGATTCTCAGGAGGAACGTGGTGTGGCATATCGTTATTATACCGAACAGGCCTATTCTCACCCAGGATTGATTGGTACAGCTTATTTTCAATGGGCCGATCAGGATATAACTGGTAGGAGGAATGACGGAGAAAATTATAATTGCGGTTTGATCGATGTTACCGACCGTCCGTATAAATATCAGGTAGGGGCAATGATGGAAACGGCAAAAGTCCTATTTGATGTCCATGAGTGTAATAAAGCGCCTTATAACCAAAAACCCAAAAGAGCTCGTGGTCATGAAGCTATACCAGATTTATGGAATAAATAAAATTTACAGTGTTATATGAAATTTTTTTTAGTTTTATTATTAGTTTTCCCCCTCAATTTCACAATATTATCTCAAAATTCATCATCAAATTTCATTGAAGTTAGCGGTCAAAGTCTCATTGCACCAGATGGAAGCTCTTTTTTAATGAAAGGCATCAATCTTGGGAATTGGTTAAATCCTGAAGGGTACATGTTTCTGTTTCAGGATGTAAATTCTTACCGACTTATCGATCAGGCTTTGAAAGAAATGGTAGGGCCGGATTTTGTTAATCAATTCTGGAGGAAGTTTCAGGAAAACTACATTACCCAAGATGATATTCGTTACATCCGTCAAACCGGCATGAATTCCATTCGCATTCCTTTTCATTACAAATTGTTTACCTGTGAAGATTTTATGGGAAGTAACAATCCCAATCGCGGATTCGAACTGCTCGATAGCGTTATTCAATGGTGCAAAGAGGAAGGGCTGTATGTCGTACTCGATATGCATGCTGCGCCGGGAGGTCAAACCGGTGACAACATTGATGACAGTTACGGTTACCCGTGGTTATTTGAGAGTCCTAAAAATCAAGCGCTTTTTTGTTCCATCTGGAAGCGGATTGCCGAACATTATGCCGATGAGCCTACCGTTCTTGGGTATGATTTGCTGAATGAACCCATTGCCCATTTTTTCGATAACAAAGATGAGCTAAATAATTATCTCGAACCCCTTTACAGGAAGGCTACAGAAGCGATTAGAGAAGTTGACAAAAATCATATTGTAATCTGGGGAGGAGCGCAATGGAATACCAATTTTTCGGTTTTCCAAAATCCGCATTTCGACGATAAAATGATGTACGAATGTCATACGTATTGGTCAGATACTACTCAAGCGGCAATTCAGCACTTTCTCGATTTCAGGGAGAACACGAATTTGCCGATGTATATGGGCGAAACAGGAGAAAATACGGACGAATGGATTGGCGGATTTCGACGTTTGCTTGAAAGAAATCATATGGGGTGGCATTTCTGGCCGTATAAAAAAATGCTTAAAACCAGTTGCATGGTTTCAATAAAAGAGCCCAAGAATTGGGATCTTGTTGTGGAATATACCAAAAAGGATCGAAGCAGCTTTGCCAAAATTCGCGAAAACAGACCTGACCAAAATAAAGTGCGAAATGCATTGAGTGAATTGCTTGATAATTGTAAATTTGTTGAGTGTGCAAAAAACGACGGCTACATAAAAGCATTAGACATGCAACCGTAAAAACCAATTAAAATTTTTATATCAAAACGGATAAATCAATGAAACAGAAAAAATTTATATTTCTCTTACTGCTTTTGCTTTCTTTAGTGGGATGCGGGCAGGGAAAAACCGATGATCAGCAAGTTGAGCAAAAAATCAACGAGTTGATCTCTAAAATGTCCATTGAAGAAAAGGTTGGTCAGATGGCTCAATTTACGCTCGATGTACTGGGAAAGGGCGGTGGTTTATATGCAAGTGACGAACCTTTTGAACTCGATCCGGCGATGATGGATGTCGTATTTGGCAAATACAAAGTCGGATCTATTTTGAACACGAGCAACAATCGGGCTCGCACAACGGAAGTTTGGGAAAACATTATCACTAATATACAGCAGAAAGCAATTAAGGAAACCGGTATTCCGGTGCTTTACGGCATCGATTCCAATCACGGAACAACTTATACGGCCGGAGGAACGCTTTTTCCACAGGAAATAGGAATGGCTGCCACATTCAATCCTCAGTTGGTTGAAAAAGGTTCTCAGATTTCGGCTTACGAAACGCGTGCCAGCAATATTCCCTGGACATTTAATCCCACAATGGACTTGGGACGTGATGCACGTTGGTCGCGTCAATGGGAAAGTTATGGCGAAGACACTTATCTGAATGCCACGATGGCAGTTGCTTCCGTGCGTGGATTTCAGGCAAAAGACAGAAACAATGTCGGCAAAGATCGGATTGCTGCCTGCATCAAGCATTACATGGGTTACGGTGTTCCCGTTTCAGGGAAGGACCGTACTCCGGCGGTAATATCCGAGAGCGACTTGCGCGGAAAGTTTTTCGAGCCGTTCCGTGCTTCCATTGTCGATGGCGGTGCTTTGTCGCTGATGGTCAATTCGGGTATTATCAACGGTGTTTCCACTCATTCAGACTATCGGTTGCTTACCGAATGGTTGAAAGAGGATTTGAATTTCGACGGTGTCATCGTTACCGATTGGGCTGATGTGCAAAATCTGCTTTCTCGTGATCATATTGCCAAAGATTATAGAGATGCTATTCGCATCGCAATAAATGCCGGAATCGATATGGTGATGGAGCCTTATAATCTGAAATTTTGCGACGAATTGGTTGCTCTTGTCAAATCGGGAGAAGTAAAACAGGAAAGAATTGATGATGCCGTTCGTCGCATTTTGAGGATGAAGTATCGTCTCGGATTGTTCGACCGTCCTTATTGGTCACGCAACGAATATCCCGATTTTGGAAGTAAGGCGCATGAAGCCGCTGCCAAAGCTGCGGCCGACGAATCGATTACGTTGCTGAAGAATGAAGACAATATCTTACCGCTGAAAAAAGGAGCTCGTCTCTTGGTTACAGGACCCAATGCCAATTCGATGCGCACGCTGAATGGAGGATGGAGTTACTCGTGGCAGGGCGAAAAAACGGAAGAATTTGCTCAGCAATACAATACGATATTTGAAGCGTTGCAAAATAAATTCGGGGGAACAAATGTGAAATACGAGCCGGGCGTGACGTATAAAATGGACGGACAATATTTCGAAGAGAATCCCCCGGAAATCGAAAAAGCCGTTGCTGCTGCTTCCGATGTGGATTATGTGGTGCTTTGCGTGGGAGAAAATTCGTATTGCGAAACGCCCGGAAATCTTGATGAGTTGACACTCTCGGAAAATCAGATTGCATTGGCAAAAGCACTCTACAAAACGGGTAAACCGGTCATTCTTGTGCTCAACGAAGGTCGTCCTCGTTTGATTCGCACCATCGAACCCGATGCAAAAGCGGTCGTTCAGGTTTATCTTCCCGGAAATTATGGCGGCGATGCACTTGCCGATATTTTGGCAGGAGATGTCAATCCGAGTGGAAAACTTCCCTACACCTATCCTAAATTTGAACAAAGCCTCATCACCTACGATCACAAACCGAGCCAGAATTTGGCCGAAAAAATGAGTGGTGCTTACGATTACGGAGCACGTACCGATGTGCAATATCCATTCGGATTCGGATTGAGCTATACCACTTTCGAATATTCAAACCTTACGGTTGACAAAAAGGAATTTCTTCCGGGCGATATTTTGACGGTTTCGGTAGATGTAAAAAATACCGGGGAAGTGGCAGGAAAAGAGTCTGTAATGCTTTTCAGCAGCGATTTGGTTGCCTCGATTTCGCCTGATGTGCGTCGTTTAAGAGCATTCCGGAAAATGAATCTCCAACCCGGCGAACAGAAAACGGTAACATTAAAAATAGCGGCTGACGATTTGGCTTTTGTAAATCCTGAGGGAAAATGGACACTGGAAGAAGGCGACTTTAGGTTTCAGATCGGAAATCTAACTGATAAGGTAACTTGTACGCAGACGAAAATATGGGATTCCCCAAACAAGTGACGAATTAAGTCGAAAAAGAAATTCTCGCTTAAGAAGCGGAGACTGTTTTGTTCATGTCATTTTTTTCGTAAAACATCGGCATTCGCGAGGGATGTTCGATGTTTATTTTTTACTTCGTAACAGATTTTGTTGTATTTTCGCTACGTAGAATTAGAAGAATACATACGATGTTCCCTCTCAAGGAAGAAACTGATGATCTTATAGCTCTCCGCAATGGTTCCCCGCAAGCTTTCGAGAGAATTTACCATCGTTATGGCGGAAAGCTGTACAACTTCATCATGACCCTTTCTCATGGCGATCGATACCTGGCCGAGGAGATAGTTCAGTCTGTCTTTATCAAACTCTGGGAGGTGCGCGAGCAAATCCATCCCGAGAAATCCGTTATCTTTTATCTTTCTACCATTGGAAAAAATATGCTCATGAATACCTATCAGCGGCAAACTATAGAATTTGTGTATCGAAAATTACTTTCGGAACAACAAGTCGATTATGATACTACTGCGGAGGAGGAAATCGACCGCAAGTGGTTGGAAAATTTTGCAGACGAACTTATCCGACAACTTCCGCCCTCGCGACAGAAAATATTTATTTTAAGCCGCAAAGAAGGTTATTCAAACAAGCAAATCGCTGAAATGCTGAATATCTCTGTAAGCACGGTGGAGACGCAACTTTCGTTAGCGATGAAATTCATGCGAAAAGAATTTCAAAAGAATCGCGATAAACTATTCGTACTTTTGATTTGTCTGTTAATTTAGTATAAAGATATATTTCCGGTTAGTGAAAACGAGGTGAGTAATTGTATCATAAATAAGAGATGAAAAAATGAAGGATAAAAACTACACAATCTTGTTTGAAAAATATCTTCGTAACGAGGCATCGGCCGACGAAGTGGCACAATTGCAGGCCATCATGCATCACGATGCGAAAATACAAGCTATTTTTGAAGATGAGTTACGCTACTCCGATTCATCGATGGATGAAAATACCCGACATAAATTATTTCAAAATATCCGCCGGCAGGTTTACAAAGAAAAAGAACCCCGTTTCCTTCAAAAGAGTTGGAAAAAAGCGTTATACTGGGCTGCCATTTTCATTTTACCCGTTATCTCAGCATTTTCCGTATATTATTATTTTACTCAAAAGCAGCAGATCGTTAACCATCCCACCGAAATCATTGCCCGATACGGTGAGAAAGCCGAAGTCGTTCTTCCCGATGGAAGCAAAGTATGGATTAATTCCGGTTCCAAAATTATTTATGATGATGCATTTAATCGAAAGCAACGCCCGGTTTTTTTGGAAGGCGAAGCCTGTTTTGAAGTGGCAACAGATAAGGATCGACCATTTGTTGTAAAAACCAAAGCAATGAACATTCAAGCCCTCGGGACAACCTTCAATGTTCGATCTTACGATGATGACGAACAGGCCTATGCCGTTTTGCTCGAAGGGAAAATAAAAGTAAGCGCTTCGGGTCAGGAGCGAATTCTGACCGAAAATCAGCGTGCAACATTCAACAAAAACACACACGTGCTTACGACCGATATCGTTCGTTCGGTTGATTTCGCGCAATGGAGAAACGGAAATCTGTATTTCGATAATCAGACGTTCGAAGATATTGCCCGTACGCTGTCGCGTATTTTTAATGTCGATATTCGTTTTGCCTCCGATACTCTCCGCTCCATGCGCTTTTCAGGAACTTTGGGTATGAGCGGCATTCAAAATGCATTGGACATTTTGTCGCTTACTTCGCCCATGCGTTACAAAATGGATGGAACAACGATAGAATTATACCATCGAAAATAATCTCCGAGCGATTTCAACACACATGGCTTTTTTCATCGGCTTAACCGAAACGGGAACGCCAAGTTAAATACTATTAATTAAATCTAACACATTAGTGGTTTCCCCATCCTAAATCTGTATTGTATAAAATAGGGGGAATAATAATCAATCTATTCCAATTCAACAATTGTATCATGTTTAAATTGTTATCAATGAAAAAAAAATCATTTATCAGAAAATGCCACTTCCGGCCAAAGCTTGCCATAATTCTGCTATTAGCTGCTATGGCGATGCCGTCTTTTTCACAAATTTCCTTAAATGTGAGGAATCAACCTTTTCGTCAAGCATTGAAGGAAATAGAAAAAGTGAGTAATTATCGATTTTTTTACAATGAATCGTTGCCTATTTTAGATAAAAACAGCACGATTCAAGTCTCCAATTCCAACATCGATGAGGTTATGCAAAAACTGCTTGCCAACACCGATGTTACCTACGAAAAAAACAACAATATCATTGTTTTAGTAGAAAAAACAAAGACCAATGCCGATCAACAACCTAATGCACCCCGGCAAGCAAACATAACGGTGAAGGGAAAGGTTACGGATGTTAACGGCGAGCCAATCATCGGGGTGAATATTTTCGTGGTAGGAACAGCCACCGGCACAGTTAGCGATTACGACGGCAATTATTCTTTGACCGTACCTCGTGGTTCTGTGTTGCGTTTCTCGTATATCGGGTACAAGGATCGGGAACTTACCATCACCGACCAAAATACGCTCGACGTTCAGATGGAGGAAGATACCGAAATGTTAGACGAGTTGGTAGTGATCGGCTACGGTGCCGTGAAAAGACGCGACGTAACTACTGCTGTGTCCACCGTATCGACACAAGATTTGCTGGAACGTCCCGTAATATCTGCAGCCCAAGCTATACAGGGGAAAGCGGCCGGTGTGCAAGTAGTGCAACCCAACGGGCAGCCGGGAGGAGGAATGGTTGTGCGTGTCAGGGGAAATACCTCTATCACTGCGAGCAATGATCCGTTGTACGTTGTGGATGGAGTGCCTACCGATAATATAGATTTTTTGGCTCCTGCTGATATTGAATCCATGCAGATCCTAAAAGATGCATCCTCTGCAGCTATTTATGGATCTCGAGCTTCAAATGGCGTTGTCTTAATAACTACCAAAGCGGGTAAAGCCGGACAGTCTAAAATTAGTTTTAACTCCTACGTAGGAGCATCTCATGTGATCAAGCAGTTAAAATCTTTGAACGTAGCTCAGTATGAAGAATTGATGGATGAGCTGGGTGCGGTAGTTTTGCCCGAGGGGCTTACGGATCAGACGGATTGGTTTAACGAAACTTATCGTACCGGATTGAACCAGAACTATCAATTATCAATTTCGAGTGGAAACGATAAACTTCGCTACTTGATTTCAGGGGGATATACCAACGAGAAAGGTGTTCTGAATGTATCTTATTTCAAACGATATAATTTCCGTGCAAATATCGAAAATCAGGTACGAGACTGGCTTAATATCGGCGCCAATATCGCTTATTCCGATTATTCGAATAACGGAATAATTTCAGGAACCGGTGCCAATCGTGCCGGAGTTGTTTTATCGGTAATCAATACTCCTACATATGCTCCTATATGGGATCCGGAGAATCCTCGTCAATACTATAATGATTTTTATGGTGCGAACATTACGCATCCGATCGAAAATCTCTCTCGCACAGAAGATAACAAAACGCGTAACAATCGTTTATTGGGTTCATTTAATGCGGAATTCACATTATTGCCAAATTTGAAATTTAAGAGCACTAACTCAATCGATCGGGTTTACTATCACGCGACAACTTATCTTGATCCGGTTAAAACTTCATACGGAAGAAATCAGGGAGGTACAGCGTCGGACAATCGTTCCTTGAGCACCATACTTACTTTTGATAATATCCTTACTTATGATTTTACGAAGGATGAACATTCGCTAAGCCTCATGGCAGGTACATCCTACACCACTTCACAGTGGAACAATTCGTATATGTCCGGAAGTTTTTTCCGGACTGATTATTCTCCCAAAACACTTAATGCAGCCAATAAGATAGATCCTTGGGGTACGGGAACATCGGCCTCAGACTGGGCCTTGATGTCATATCTTGGAAGAGTGTCATACAACTACGCCAGTAAGTATTTGCTCACTGTTAATTTCCGAGCCGACGGCTCTTCGAAATTGTCTCCTGAAAACAGATTCGGTTATTTTCCTTCGGTATCGGCCGCATGGAGGATTTCATCCGAAGATTTTATGAGTGATGTCGATTGGGTTGACGATCTGAAACTCAGAGGTGGTTGGGGTAAAACCGGCAATCAATCCGGCATCAGTGATTATGCATATTTGCAACTCTATAACATTCAACGAATCCCATGGTGGGAAACAGGTAATGATCGAGCTGTTGTTAACATCACACCGGCCAACATGCGTAATCGAGACCTTACTTGGGAAACTACTGCACAGACTAATTTGGGAGTAGATTTCACTGTTTTGAAAAATAGACTCACTTTCGCTGCCGATGCTTATTACAAATACACTACCAATTTGTTGATGAACGTTCCTCTTCCCGGTGGATTGGATTTTTCGAATATTTATCGCAATGAAGGCGAAATGGAAAATAGAGGGTTCGAATTCTCACTTAATTCTAAGAATATTCAAAACTCACAATGGACATGGGACACGGATTTCAATATATCCTTTAATCGCAACAAAGTAACCAAATTATCGTTGCAAAAAATATACTATTTTGCAAATACTTCGGAAGCAACCAGTGAAAATGTGGTAAGAATGACAGAAGGGAAACCTCTTGGCATGTTTTGGGGATATATTTCGGAAGGAGTTGATCCCGAAACCGGAGATCTGAAATTCAAAGATTTGGATAATAACGGAAGAATTACTACCAGTGATAAAACCTATATCGGCGATCCGAATCCCGATTTCACTTGGGGTATGACAAACAATGTTTCGTTTAAGAATTTTAATTTAAGCATATTTTTCCAGGGATCGCAAGGTAACGATATTTACAATGCGTCCAGATATGAAACCGAAGGAATGTATAATGGTCAAAATCAGTCAACCGAAGTAATCCGAAGGTGGAGAATTCCGGGCCAAATTACAGACATGCCAAGAGCTTCAAAAAGTACAGACAATTTAAGGGCTTCTACCCGATTTGTTGAAGATGGCAGTTACCTGCGTCTGAAGAATTTGACTCTCTCTTATAACGTTGAAGCTCCGATTTTGAAGAAATGGAAAATCGCACGTTTGCAACCTTATTTTACAGCTCAAAACCTCTTCACTATCACCAATTACAAAGGTTTCGATCCCGAAGTGAATCAGTATGGTGGTAGCTCAACCGTGCAGGGAATCGATTGGGGAACATATCCGCAAGTGAAGACATTTATTTTCGGTTTAAATATTGACTTTTAAAAAAATTATTGCAATGAAAAATAAAATATATCTGACCCTGTTGTTCGTAGGATTATTGATCACTCAATATTCATGCGATTTACAAAAAGATCCTATTTCAGATTTTAGCGAACTTACCAATCCCAGAGATTCTGCAAACAACGAAAACGAAATTACTACCAAAGAACAAGTTGTAGCTCTTAGAAATGGTTTGTATTCAACGATTAGAAATTCTCAAGAAAATTGGTATCTTGATTATTTGGTCTATACGGAAACCCATGCCGATAATGCATATCGGGGTACTTCCGGCAGTGAACTTTCATCGCTCGAAGCCCAGTCGCAGGATGGCATCAACAAAAATATCGCTCGCGATTGGAATGCATTCTTAAATTATATCGTCACGGCTAATCGTATCATTTTGAATATAGATGATGTTCCGGATCAAACACTCACTACTGCAGAACGCAAGCAATGGAAAGCCGAAGCTCTTATTTTCCGTGCCTGGATTTGGTTTGATATGGTAAGATTGTGGGGCGGAATTCCATTGGTAACTCAGAAGACTCCAAATGTAACGGCTGAAAATATTGAAGAAGTTTATCCGTTACTATTCCCTGCTCGTAATTCGGTCGAAGAGGTTTACACAAAAATTATATCCGATCTGCAAGCCGCAGTTATAGATGCTCCGGACGTAAGTGCAGACAACAAATTTTTGCTGTCGAAAGCTGTTGCCAATGCATTGCTTGCCCGGGTCTATGCGGAAAAGCCGGTTAGAGATTACGCGAAAGTGATTGAATATTGCAACGATGTTCAAAGTGCCGGTTTTGAGTTGGTTGAAAATTACGGCGATTTATTTGCCTTCGACCAAAATACCAAAGATGTGAAATTGCGCAACAGCAAAGAGTCCATTTTCGAAATTACGTATCCTGCCGGAAGTACCAATTGGGTGTGGATGATGTTCGGTCTCAACGAAGCCGATCCCAACAGCGTGTATGATTGGGCTAAATGGATCACTCCTTCGAGAGATCTTATTGCTGCTTTCGAGAAAGAAAATGATACTGAGCGCATGAATGCGTCTATCGTTTGGGGAAACCCAAGTTGGAGCATACATTATCCTTCGAACAACTATCCTTTCATGTACAAAACGCGATCGAACTTATCGAGTGTGATAAAAATTCGACTTGCAGATATTTTGTTGTTAAAAGCGGAGGCTTATGCCAATTTGGAGAAACTTGGTGATGCAAAAGCACTTGTCGATGAGGTGCGCGCCCGTGCCAAGTTAGGTAACTTGCCCGCTTCGGCTACAGCATCGAAAGAAAACATGAAAGCAGCTGTACTCAACGAACGTCGTTTGGAACTTGCCTTCGAAGGTCAGCGTTGGTTTGATTTGGTAAGAAACGACCAAGCTATTCCGGTGCTTAATACCCTCAATAGTAGAGATCCGGGACGAATGCCAATGCTGCCGCTTACCGAACAAACTATTCTTCTGCCAATACCTCAGGAGGCAATAGATAAAAATCCGTCTTTAACACAAAATGAAGGTTATTGATCATGAGTAAGATGCGATTATTTTTCGGCGTTGTCTTTATAACCGTTATTTCCGTGCTGACCGCTTCTTGCGGCAGCTCGGACAATAATGGTACTCAAGAACCACCGCCACCAAGCAATGAAAGTGATGTTGTGGCTTATGTTACTTCTGCCTCACAATCGATACTTTTTAAAAGTGTACCTATTCCATTTAATAACAAAGACAACATGTCTCCCTATACCGTTACGCTGGATCCGGAGCATAAGTTTCAACAGATCGACGGTTTTGGAGCGGCTTTTACCGGGTCAACATGCTACAATCTGATGAAAATGCCGGCTGATAGGAGGAACGAATTATTGAGAGAAACATTCGATCCTGTAAACGGAATGGGCTACAGCTATATTCGTATTTCTATCGGTTGTTCTGATTTTTCGCTTTCGGACTATACTTATTGTGATACTCCCGGAATTGAAAATTTTGCTCTTCAAGAAGAAGAAATCAAATACATATTCCCTGTCCTTAGGGAAATTCTTGCGATAAATCCTTCGGTAAAAATAATGGCATCGCCATGGACCGCTCCTCGATGGATGAAAGTGAACAATTTAACCGAATTAAAGCCTTTCAACTCATGGAACGATGGTCAATTGAATCCTAAGTATTATCAGGATTACGCCGAGTATTTTGTAAAATACATACAGGCAATGCAGAAAGAAGGTTTCAGAATAGAGTCCATCACAATACAAAACGAACCTTTGAATAGAGGGAATTCGGCTTCCATGTTTATGACTTGGCAAGAACAGCGCGATTTCATCAAAACGGCACTCGGACCAAAATTTCGGGAAAACAATATCAAAACGAAGATTGTAGTCTACGATCACAACTACAACTACGATTCCGAAAAACCCGATACACAAGACCAGGGAAGTTATCCATTAAAAATTTACGCTGATCCCGAAGCAGCGCAATATATCGATGGAGCTGCATACCACGCTTATGGCGGCGATAAAAGCGAATTGTTGAATATTCACAATGCACGCCCCGATAAAAACCTCTATTTCACGGAGATTTCTATCGGATTATGGGGAAGCGGCTATCAGTTTGGTGAAGATTTGATGTGGAACCTTAGAGAAGTGGGAATAGGAACGTTGAATAATTGGTCAAAAGCCGTTATTGTTTGGAATTTTATGCTCGACGATAAACACGGCCCTTATCGTCCCGGAGGGTGCGATATGTGCCTTGGTGCAATAGACATCAATTCGAGTAACTATTCGACTTATACCAAGAATAGCCATTTCTACGATATTGCTCATTTGTCCAAAGTGATAAAGCCCGAAGCGTACAGAATCCAATCATCGGATTTAGGTATTCCCGGTTTATACTATGTTGCCGCAAAAAATGTCGACTCAACTTTTGGTATGGTTGTGCTGAATACGCAAACAAAGGAGCAAAACATTACGATAAACGATGGAGCTCATACCTTTGGTTATAAGCTGCCGGCACAAACTGTAGCATCATTTTCATGGAAATAATTTGCAAATCAATTAATTATTAATATCTAAAAAATCAGCATATGAAAAATTTATTCAAATATTTACCTGCATGTATGCTTGCGATTTTCGCTTTTGCTGCTTGCGACGATGAAGCTGAATTTCCGGGGTCTCCCGGCAATCCGGAGATTGTTTCTCCTCAAGTGCCCGCAAGTGCATATTTTGCCGACAGCATTCCGTTTTCGGCAACCGTAAGTGATACAAAAGTGCCTTTGTCCACACTTAAGGCACAACTCTATTATGGCGAAGACAAGGTTTCTGAAACAACTATTCGTACGAAAACAGATGGCACTTATCAAGGCAAAATTTATGCGCCATTTCTGAAGAATGTACCGGATGGAAATGCAACCCTCAAATTGGTTTTGCAGGATATTCATTTCACTTCGGTTGAGCAAACATTTACTATATCATTGCAACGGCCCCAATTCGAATATGTTACGTTAATAACTGATTCGGGTGATAGCATCAAGTTGAATCATTCCGGTCCGAATATGTATAAGGGATTGACAATGGAAGATACCCCGAACCTTTTGAAAGGTATCATCGTCGCGCCCAAATACGGAACTAATGGAAACGAATTGAAATTCGGTTGGGACAACGGTTCGGTAAAAGAACAGAGTGAAAGCACTATAACTTTCATCAGCATTGCAAGCAGTCCTTACGAGGTAAGTTTCAACTCTCTCACTTATGAACGTAGTCCATTTGTCGTTTACATTCTTAATGGTAAAGAGATGGACTTTGTAGATGGAAATTTCCAAATTGACATAGACCTGAAAAAAGGCGATGTCATAACCACTCAAAACATCGAAAATATTGCTTCTTACTGGATTGATCCGGATTTCTTTACTGTTTCTGAAAATGGCGATATTATTTTTAATGCAATTAACGGAAAATATCGTATCATGGCCGTTGAAGGTGAACTTCCTTACTTCAGGGTGCAAACGCTTGATTCGAATGGCAACAAGGCAACATTGAAATCAGATGGAACGGGTGCCGTATGGATTGCCGGCTACGGCATCGCTAAACCGGGAATGAAGACAGGACAGCCCGGATGGACACCCGGGAATATGTTATGCATGGCACCTGTAGAGCCTAAAAAATACAGAATGACCGTGGTAGCCAGCGAGGAGAACGGATGGGGACAAATACGCACCGATTGGATTGGATTCAAATTTTTCTATCAAGATGATTGGGGAGGAGAATTTACATTAAGTAATTATGCCGAAATTTCGGGGATTATACCCTCGATTATTACAATCAGTAATAGTGGCGATTATGGCCTGGCCGAAGGAAAATCCTTAGAAGCAGGGAAAACTTATGTAATCACATTGGATTGTACCAATGGCCCAACACAAGCGTCTATATCAATAGTTGAAAAGTAAGAAAATGAAATTGGAAAGAATGTTCGGCAAAGTTAGTATCTTTGACCGAACATTCTTGTAAATATCAATGATATGAAATCGAAAAAATTCTTAAATGTAATTATCCTGATTCTATCTGCATTTCCTATTATGGGATTTGCTCAAAATTTTAATGATTCGGGCAAAGATTTTGCTTTGGAGCAGAAAGTTGATAGCGTTTTGTCTCGTATGTCTCTCGAAGAAAAGGTTGGTCAGATGGCTCAATTTACGCTCGATGTACTGGGAAAGGGCGGTGGTTTATATGCCAGCGACGAACCTTTTGAACTTGATCCGGCCATGATGGATACGGTTTTCGGTAAATATAAGGTAGGATCTATTTTGAACACGAGTAACAATCGGGCTCGCACAACGGAAGTTTGGGAAAACATTATCACTAATATACAGCAGAAAGCAATTAAGGAAACCGGTATTCCGGTGCTTTACGGCATCGATTCCAATCATGGAACAACTTATACGGCCGGAGGAACGCTTTTTCCACAGGAAATAGGAATGGCTGCCACGTTCAATCCTCAGTTGGTTGAAAAAGGTTCTCAGATTTCGGCTTACGAAACGCGTGCCAGCAATATTCCCTGGACATTTAATCCGACCATGGACTTGGGTCGCGATGCGCGATGGTCGCGTCAATGGGAAAGTTATGGCGAAGACGCTTATCTGAATGCCACGATGGCAGTTGCTTCCGTGCGTGGATTTCAGGGAAAAGACAGAAACAGTGTCGGCAAAGATCGGATTGCAGCCTGCATCAAGCATTACATGGGTTACGGTGTTCCCGTTTCCGGGAAGGACCGTACTCCGGCGGTAATATCCGAGAGCGACTTGCGCGGAAAGTTTTTCGAGCCGTTCCGTGCATCCATTGTCGATGGCGGTGCTTTGTCGCTGATGGTCAATTCGGGTATTATCAACGGTGTTTCCACTCATTCAGACTATCGGTTGCTTACCGAATGGTTAAAAGAGGATTTGAATTTCGACGGTGTCATCGTTACCGATTGGGCAGACGTACAGAATTTGCTTTCACGGGATCATGTTGCCAAAGATTATAGAGATGCTATTCGCATCGCAATAAATGCCGGAATCGATATGGTGATGGAGCCTTATAATCTGAAATTTTGCGATGAATTGGTTGCCCTTGTCAAGTCGGGTGAGGTAAAACAGACGAGAATTGATGATGCCGTTCGTCGCATTTTGAGGATGAAGTATCGTCTCGGATTGTTCGACCGTCCTTATTGGTCACGCAACGAATATCCCGATTTCGGAAGTAAGGCGCATGAAGCCGCTGCCAAAGCTGCGGCCGACGAATCGATTACGTTGCTGAAGAATGAGGGCAATATCTTACCGCTGAAAAAAGGAGCTCGTCTCTTGGTTACAGGACCCAATGCCAATTCGATGCGCACACTGAATGGAGGATGGAGTTACTCGTGGCAGGGCGAAAAAACGGAAGAATTTGCGCAACAATACAATACGATATTTGAAGCGTTGCAAAATAAATTCGGAGAAACAAATGTGAAATACGAGGCGGGCGTGACGTATAAAATGGACGGACAATATTTCGAAGAGAATCCCCCGGAAATCGAAAAAGCCGTGGCTGCTGCTTCCGATGTGGATTATGTGGTGCTTTGCTTGGGAGAAAATTCGTATTGCGAAACGCCCGGAAATCTTGATGAGTTGACACTCTCGGAAAATCAGATTGCATTGGCAAAAGCACTCTACAAAACCGGTAAACCGGTCATTCTTGTGCTCAACGAAGGTCGTCCTCGTTTGATTCGCACCATCGAACCCGATGCAAAAGCGGTCGTTCAGGTTTATCTTCCCGGAAATTATGGCGGCGATGCACTTGCCGATATTTTGGCAGGAGATGTCAATCCGAGTGGAAAACTTCCCTACACCTATCCGAAATTCGAACAAAGCCTCATCACCTACGATCACAAACCGAGCCAGAATTTGGCCGAAAAAATGAGTGGTGCTTACGATTACGGAGCACGTACCGATGTGCAATATCCATTCGGATTCGGATTGAGTTATACCACTTTCGAATATTCAAACCTTACGGTTGACAAAAAGGAATTCCTTCCGGGCGATATTTTGACGGTTTCCGTAGATGTAAAAAATACCGGAAAAGTGGCAGGAAAAGAATCTGTGATGCTTTTCAGCAGCGATTTGGTTGCCTCGCTTTCGCCTGATGTGCGTCGTTTGCGTGCTTTCGAGAAAATCGAATTGCAACCCGGAGAAACGAAAAAAGTAGTGCTCAAACTTCCTGCCAACGATCTTGCATTTGTGAACGAAAAAGGCAAATGGATAATCGAAGAAGGTGATTTCAGACTGCAAGTTGCTAATCAAACGCAGCAAATCCGATGCATGAAAACGAAAATTTGGGAAACCCCCAATCGTTAAACGTAAAATTCGAACCGAGTTGTGTACGAATTCTTTTGTGCATAAAACTTGGTCTTTTACGATTTCGGTTAGCAAAAAAAACTATTGATTAGCAATCATCTATCCTGAAATTACAACGATTCGGATTCATTGACATCAGGCTCTGTTATGTTGAGCTATGAGGAGGTTAATGAGTTCGAATCGTTTGTCTTAGCAGCACGACCAGGTTAGTACATATTCGGGATGCACTTCGTATGCGATTTCGAACCTTCTCTGCAGGGGCGTTTTGGACTCGGTTGCTTGGAATGTTCCTTTGGCTTCAGGTATAAATTTCGATAGATGAAGATGTTGCTTGAAATCGATTTCGCTCTCTTCCAATAGTTTAAACATAGTTTCCTTGGCTGACCAATGCAGCAGAAGATGAATTTTTTCGTGATGCGGATCGATATATTCGTCTTGCGACACAAATTTCGATGCCACCCTGTACACACGATCTGAAATCTCTTCGATGTCGATGCCTACGTTTTTCGAAGGATGAATCAGAATAGCCGCATGGTTGCGTGTGTGAGAAATGCTAACGTTGAATGATCTGTCGGTGAGGTAAGGACGTCCATCGCGATGGTGATGAACGATTTTTTCTTCGTTGAGAAGCAAATAAAGCATTAATCTCACGGAGAGCCATTCTGTTGCTCTTTTCACCGATTTAATTCCTTTGATGTGCTTTTGGGCCTTATCCTTTAATGTTTCAGGAAAAAGCGATAAAAGCTCCTCTACACTTTCGGTCATTTCCCAAACGCCGAGAAGGCAGTCATTCGAGAGATTTTCTTTTCGGACTAACATAGGAAACGAGTAATTACGATTTTTGGACTTTTGGAGGAATAAAACGGATTTTTACGATCTTGCGCTTGGTTAGTTCTTCGACTTGAAATTGGTAATCGTTGAAATTAATGATTTCTTTCCTTTTCGGAAAATTACCGTGCAACTCCAGGATAAATCCGGCCAGGGTGTCGGATTCGTTTGTATATTGTTCGAATTCTTCTTCCGAAAGTCCGGTGACACGAAAGAAATCTTCAAGGGGAGTTTTGCCGTCAAAAATGTATGTTCCATCAGGAGTTATAGTGTAGAAAGAAGTCTCTACGTCATATTCGTCGCTGATGTCTCCAACGATTTCTTCCAAAATATCTTCCATTGTGACAATCCCTGTTGTCGCGCCATATTCGTCAACAACGATAGCCATGTGATTTTTGTTGGTTCTAAATTCTTCGAGCAAGTCCTCGATGTGTTTTGTCCCCGGAACAAAATAAGCCGGTCTGATGAGTGATTGCCACTTGAAATTCTCTTTTCGGTTGAGATAAGGTAGCAAATCTTTTACGTATAGAATTCCTTTGATGTTGTCGGGATCTTTTTCATAAACAGGGATGCGCGAAAATCCTGCATCCACAATAAAATCGACTACTTTGTCGAAAGGCAGCGTGATATCAACGGCAATCATATCCGAGCGGCTTACTTTTATGTCGTCCACAATTGTGTCTTTAAACCGAATGATTTCTTCGAGCATATCTTTTTCATCCTCATATTCTTTGTCTTTCGAAGTCATCTGTAATGCCCTCGAGAGTTCATCCATCGATAATTCGTGCCGTTGATGATGCAATGCTCTATCTCCTCTGTTCGAAATATTCACCAATAAGGAGGATAAGGGAGAATTGATTTTGTCTATGATATTGATGAAATTTGCCGATCGATATGAAAATTTTTTCGGATTACTTGCTGCGTATAGTTTGGGTGTGATGTCGATCAAAATAACTATCAAAATCGATAAAACAACTATCCATATAGGCTTATTCAGCCATTCCGGTGAAAGCAGATGTTGAAACAAAATAAAAGAAAGGGTAAAAATAAAAACCTTTGAGAAAATATCGAGAATATTGATTGATGCAAAAAGTCGATCAGAATTTCTCATCAGATGAACAATTGTTTTATCACGAGGACTTTCACTATTGCTCAATTCTTCAATATCGCTTTGCGAAAGTGCAAAGAATGCGATCTGTGCCCCGCAGGCAACGAAATCAAAAAAAACAAAAAGAATAAGAATGGCAAAAAGAAGATAATCGGATAAAGTTGGAGTTGCGATTGCCAACATATTCGAAACCAAAAACGATGAAGGGTCTGATTCCAAGTGAGTTGTTATTAGTGAAACAAAAAGAATGTTTTAAACTTCCTCTAGTGGAAAAAAGATTAAAACATTCCTTACAAAGTTAATGCGTTTTATTTAAAACGGCAAATCATCTATTTGAGCATTGTCTTCCGCATCAATGGAAGGCGTCGGAGAATAAGATGAATCCTGTTTGTCCGAATGGCTGTTATCGCTTGACGTGTTGCGACGACTCAATATTTCGAGTGAATCGGCATAAATTTCGGTGATATAGCGTTTCATTCCGTTTTGATCTTCGTAAGAGCGTGAACGTATTTTCCCTTCGATGTACACTTGTGTGCCTTTTTTTACAAATTTTTCTACGATTTGTGCAAGTCCTCTCCAACAAACAATGTTGTGCCATTCTGTTCTTTCGGGTACTTGGGTCCCGTTAGCAGCGGTGTATCCTCTTTCGCTGGTTGCAAGCGGAAAATTAGCTTTCACATTGTCATTGTCGAAATACTTAATTTCGGGATCTTTCCCTACATTTCCTACTAAAATAACTTTGTTTACCGACATAGTATAATAAATTTTTTGGTTGGTTGATAAATCTTTCCAATAGTAGCAAAAGTAGTAAAAGTTTTATAAAAACAGATCATTCAACAAAAAAATCTTTCCAGATATTTGTGTATTAATCTCGAAACCGGGTATTTTTCTATATCCGCCATATCGATTTTAATGAAGGAAAGGTCGGGCAAATGATCTATTGATTCTTCCGTTTTCACACGATAAAATTCTGCAAAAATACGCTGATGTGAGAGTATATGTTTCATTGATACGACATGTTCGAACTGCAACGAATGGCTTTTCGAAAACCATTTTCCGAATTTTTCTTCGTCCGAGATTTCGATGAGCGAAACTTGTCCGGAGGTTTCGATGAGAGGAAATTCATATAAGTTTTTCCAAACATCGTCTTCGATTCGCTTACGCAGGAAAGTTTCATTTTCATGCATGATGTGGAAATAATTGAAAAAACGATCTCGCACTTTTGTCTTGACAATTTTCGACGGAAAACTCGCAACCGAATGGTGATGGTGTGCCATGCAAACTGTTTGTAATGGACATTCTTCGCATTTTGGGCGCCGGGGAAGACATATTGTTGCACCCAACTCCATCATAGCCTGGTTGTGGATGCCGGGATGAACAGGATCAATGATCTGATCGGCAACGGACTGAAGCTGTTTTTTTCCTTCGGTGGAATTGATAGGATGTTGCACTTCGAACAGTCTCGATATTACCCGACTGACATTGCCGTCAACAGTAGCGTGTGGTTTGCCAAAGGCAAAGGAAGCGATGGCCGCAGCAGTGTAATTGCCTACCCCTTTCAAAGAGAGTATCTTTTCGAAGTCGCTCGGAAATATGCCTTCGAATTGGTTGATCAATTGTTTTGCGGCTTGAAGCATGTTTCGTGCACGCGAATAATATCCGAGTCCCTGCCATATCTTCAGTACATCCTCCTCCGATGCCGAAGCGAGTGCCCAAATATCGGGAAATTTTCTAACGAAACGAACAAAATAATCATATCCCTGCTCTACACGTGTTTGCTGCAGAATTACTTCGGAAACCCATATCAAATATGGGTCGGAGGTGTGTCGCCAGGGCAAATCTCGTTTATGCTGTGGATACCACGATTGAAGCAGGATACTGATGGTGTGAATGTTGTTATTTGTGTCAGACATTTGTGAACGAAGTGATTTTTGTTGCACAAATCTACGTCAAAAGTCTTCGATCGAAACAAAATAAGCAATTTTTTTTTTTTTGACCGTAATTTATTTTTAACCTTGAAAAAAATGCTATATATTTGCAGTCCAAAAAATTACTCTCTACTATCTTAATAATAAAAAATTATATTATGACAAAAGCAGACATCGTAAACGAAATTGCTAAAAATACGGGTGTTGACAAAGCGTCCGTATTAGCATCTGTCGAATCTTTCATGGAAATAGTAAAGGATTCGTTGGCTAAAAACGAAAATGTTTACCTTAGAGGATTTGGTAGCTTTATCGTGAAAAAAAGAGCCCAAAAAACGGCACGTAATATCTCTAAAAATACGACCATCATCATTCCCGAACACAACATTCCGGCATTCAAACCCGCCAAAACATTTGTTGTTCAGGTTAAAGACGGAAGTCAAAAAGAGAAAAAATAATCATCATCTTTCATAACGAAAGATAAAAAAGAAAGGAGACAATAATATGCCAAGCGGAAAAAAAAGAAAAAGGCATAAAATGGCTGTTCACAAAAGAAAGAAAAGGCTGAGAAAGAACAGACATAAAAAGAAAAAGTAAGCTCAACTAAAATTTCTTTCGATATCACGGGAGCAAACTTAAAACTTTATTTCTTTAAGTTTGTTCTTTGTGCATATCAAGCAGGCAATTCCGGCGGGAATCCTGAAGTCTTCTGTGACAGAAGCCTATTTATAAACATTAAAAAACAAAAAATGTGGTAAGCGAACTAATTGTAGATGTTCAGCCAAAAGACATTTCCATCGCTGTATTGGAAGACAAAAAGCTGGTGGAATTGCAACAAGAGGCACAAGATGCTTCATTTGCAGTGGGGAATATCTATTTGGGACGGGTCAAAAAACTGATGCCGGCCCTTAATGCAGCATTTGTAGATGTAGGGCATAAAAAGGACGCTTTTCTTCACTATTTGGATTTAGGGGTAGAATTCAATTCGGTTTCTTATTTTCAGAAACAGATTGAAGACAAAAAAAAGATACCGCAAATATCGAAACTGAAACTGCAACCCGATATCGATAAGGAGGGAACCATTAGCGATGTGCTTAAAGTGGGACAGGAAATTCTGGTGCAAATAGCCAAAGAACCCATCTCAACCAAAGGGCCACGACTGACTGCCGAAATATCGTTTGCAGGACGTTTCATGGTACTCATTCCGTTTATCGACAAAGTATCCGTATCGCAGAAAATCAAGTCGCGCGAAGAGCGCGCTCGTCTTCGACAGCTGGTTCAAAGCATTAAACCAAAAAATTTCGGAGTGATCATTCGCACGAATGCCGAAGGTAAGAAGGTTGCAGAACTCGATGCCGAACTCAAGATACTTGTTCAGCGCTGGGATGATATGTGCGAAAAATTGACGAAGGCAAAAGCACCATCGCTCATTTATGAAGAGACCGGACGTACAGTAGCTTTATTGAGAGATATTTTCAACCCCTCATTCGAACAAATATACGTCAACGATAAGGACGTGTACAAACAAATCACCGAATATGTCAGCGTAATTGCCCCGGAGCGTAAAAATATTGTTAAACTTTACACCGGCGCATTGCCCATTTTCGATAATTTCGGTGTAACCAAACAGATAAAATCGCTCTTTGGCAAGACAGTCACATTTAAAAACGGAGCATATCTCATTATCGAGCATACCGAAGCGCTTCACGTAATTGACGTGAATAGCGGTAACCGAAACAAATCGAAGATGGGTCAGGAAGACAGCGCTTTTGAAGTGAATGTGGCTGCAGCAGAAGAAATAGCACGTCAGCTGCGATTAAGAGACATGGGTGGTATTATCGTCATCGATTTCATCGATATGATGAAAGGCGAGCATCGCAACAAGCTTCATGCTATGATGCAGGAGTTTATGGCTAAGGATAGAGCCAAACACAATATTCTGCCGTTGAGCAAATTCGGTCTCATGCAGATTACTCGTCAACGGGTTCGTCCCGAGATGGATGTTGCTACCAGTGAAGTGTGTCCGACATGTTTTGGAAAAGGGAAAATCAAATCCTCTATCCTTTTTACCGATACGTTGGAACACAAAATCGATTATTTATCCAATAAGTTACAAGTGAAGAAATTCTTTCTGCATATTCATCCTTATGTTGCAGCTTATGTAGAACAGGGAATGTTCTCGTTGAAATATAAATGGAAAAAGAAATACGGAGTAGGAATGAAAATAATTCCGGATCAGAGTCTCGGATTTCTGCAATATGTTTTCTATGATAAAGATAAAAACGAGATAGACCTGAAAGAAGAAATAGAAATGAAATAAGACTTCGAACACGAAGTTGCGAAAATTTAAAAACCGGATTGCGATAGGCAATACCGGTTTTTTGTTTGCCCCGCATGCAAATCAATCCTGCAGCTTGCAAGAGAGCTGTGCCGCCTCACCGGAGGGAAGGCAATACGAATATGAAGCCAAGGCTTCGGCCGTGAGCTCAGCCGAACGGGCGTTGCCGGAAACGGCAAGGTTTGAAGGAAGGCTTAGTAAGTACTGTGAACATAGCGAAAGCGAACCGATTTTGGCGGTCAGCCGGGGTAAGGTTGCAATACCGGCAGGAATTTGCACAAAGAAGTTGTGACGAGCATGCTTCATTGCGAATCCGTGCGAGTGTTCAGCCCCGGAGTTTTTCCCCGGCAGATTGCAACAGGCCGGAAACACCGGAAAAGCTTTGAGAACAAAGAACCGGCCACCACCAACAGGATACCATGTTCTTCTACTGCAAAGAATGTAGGAAGTAGCTACCGACACATTGCATCAGCGCTATAATTTTGTGCTGAATAAGGTTTAACAGGAGCCGTGTACGAGGCCCGTACGCACGGTTCTGTGAGAGAGATAAAGATGGGATAAAAATTATATCCTATCTTTACCCTACTCGATACAAATATTTTTCCAGAAACATCTTGTAAAACAATATAACATTAACAATAGTTCGGTAAATTTTTACGTAATATTCTTTTAATCAGATGATTATATTCTTCATTTTGTAAGGCGAATTCAGTACTAATAATCAATTAGTTATGAGTAACCTTTCTAAAAAAATACCGAACTGTTGATTAAGAAAAATAGAATTTACTTTTGACGAGTATTTTTCTCTATTTGAATGATTACTTTGATAAATTCGCTGAGGAATAGAAAAATTGCAAAAGCAAAAATCGAGGTGAAGAGGATGTAAATATAGGTAATTTCGGAAATATCGGAGAAAATGCGAAGAATAAAGATGAAAGCAATAAATGCAGAAATGATGTCAATCAGACACAAATATAAGGCAAATGTTTTGTAAGTTGATTTTTTTTGGCTAAAAATTTAACATTGAATAATTATTTTTTGTGGTTATATTTTGTTAAAAGATAGTTGTAAATAGCAATTTTGCAAGAAAGAACCAGATTATTGATAGTATTTTTACTATCTTTGTGGAATAAAGATGGATGGAAGCATGTAACATGTAAGATGAACGAAAGGATAAAAATAACTAACAATAGGTTGTGAGAGACCAAAACGCAAGAATGAAAAGGTATAAGGTGAAGGAGGTAATAAAAATGCTGGAGAAAGACGGATGGATTTTGATTGCACGTAGTGGTACAAGCCACAGACAATTTAAACATCCGACAAAGAAAGGGAAGGTAACGATAAACGGAAAGTTGAGCGATACAATGGATCAGGAATTATTGAACAGTATTTGGAAACAGGCCGGTTGGCGATAAATCCGTTTAAAAACAGATAGATAAAATACAAAGATAGTTATGAAAAAGATTTTGGTAACAATAGATTATGCAGGTAAAAATTTTACTGCCGCTACCGGACACATAAACGGAGTTGTGATAGCTACGGGAAAAACACTGGATGAGGTGAAACGGAAATTTGAGGAGGCATTCGGACTGCACGTGGATGGAAGCCTTGCAGACGGCGACGAGCTGCCGGAATGGGTAGTGGGCGGTGAATACGAATTTGACTACGAATTGTCGGTTTCGGCACTATTGCAGCATTTTGACGGTATCTTGACGCGGGCTGCCCTGGCCAAGGTGACAGGGATAAACGAACGGCAACTGGGACATTATGCAACGGGGCACCGGAAGCCACGTCCGGAGCAGCGCAAACGCATCATTAACGGATTTCACAAGTTGGGAAACGAATTCTCGACCGTTGAGTGAATTGTTGTTGGAGGACTTGATTGTGCCGCTGCCGAAATTTTTTTTGTGTGGTGGCGGTTTTTTCAAAAACAGATTTGGCGATGAAATACAGGGCATTTGTTTACGTGAATGATAACCCCAATCCGATAGGGGAGGTGCAGGCAGAGAGTATTGAAAAGCTGAAAAATGCGGGACGATGGTATGCCGTAAATTACAACGGCAGGGGTGGAAGAGTGATCATAGAGGAGAGGAATACGTTGAGGAGATGGACCGTAAACTCGTAGAAGACACAACGATCGGTTGCTGATGAACCGCAAAAACAGAACCGAAAGGAAAAACCCGAAAAAAATTCGGTTTTTTTTGTTCGCCCCGCATGCAAATCAATCCGGCGGCTTGCAAGAGAGCTGTGCCGCCTCACCGGAGGGAAGGGAATACGAAGTCAAGGGCGTTGCCGGCAACGGCAGGGTTTGAAGGAAGGCTTAGTAAGTACTGTGAACATAGCGAAAGCGAACCGATTTTGGCGGTCAGCCGGGGTAAGGTTGCAAAAAGTGCCGAAGCCCAAAATCCGGATACGGCTGAACGTTATAACGGATGCGTTAGAGTACCGGATAGTTTGCTTAACGAGGGAAGCCTTTACCTTTGTTCCTGTATTTTATACAGAGGGCTAAGCAGAAACAAGTTGAGAGACAAGAATCTGTTAAGAGGGTGGAGGTGGCAGATGAGCCCGTAGTAGTGATAAAGTCCGTGCCGGAGAAACCGTAGTAATAGGGTGGAGGGGAAAACGCGGACGACCTTGCACAAGATTGGCGCAACAATGGTTGCAGGGGCTGCTCACACTCAAAAAGTGCCGGCAGATGCGAAGGGGTGAAGTTAAACCAAAGATGGGGACATTTTATTGCTGAGTGGAGGTTTAAGCAAAGACAATGCAGGTTGCAATACCGGCAGGAATTTGCACAAAGAAGTTGTGACGAGCATGCTTCACTGCGAATCCGTGCGAGTGTTCAGTACCGGAGTTTTTTTCCGGCAGATTGCCACAGGCTGGAAACACCGGAAAAGCTTTGAGAACAAAGAACCGGCCACCACCAACAGAATATCATGTTCTCCACTGCAAAGGAGGCAGAAAGTAACTACCGACACATTGCATCAGTACTATAATGCTGTACTGAATAAGGTTTAACAGGAGCTGTGTACGAGGTCCGTACGCACGGGTCCGTGAGAGGGATAAAGATGGGATAAAAATTATATCCTGTCTTTACCCTACTCGATTCGTTTTATGCGTCTGCTTTTAATAGATTGGGCGCTGCATTTCAAGCAGGATCGACGTCATAAAAGAGGGTGATGTATTTAAATTTTTGGTTCTTACGCAAGATTGTTTCAGCCTGTTTTACAAGGGTACGAATTTTCTGCGGGGACAACCCGATTTCTGTTTTTAACAGGATATTTCGGATATAATAGGTTTGAATCTTGCCTATTACGGGTTTATTCGGCCCCGAAACGCGATCACCTAATGAAGATTTGAGCGAATCTGCCAAATAGCGCGATGCTTCATCTGCTTTTGACTCGCTTTTGTCTTTGATAACGATCGAAATTAGCCGATAATAAGGTGGATATTTGAATATTTTTCGTTCTGACAATTGAGATGCAAAAAAACTTTCGTAGTCATTTTCTACTATATAACGATAAATGGGTTGATCGGGATCATTGCTTTGAATAATGACTTTCCCCTGTTTGCTTTTTCGCCCTGAACGACCTGCTGCTTGCGTCATGAGTTGAAAACCCCGTTCGTAGGAGCGAAAATCGGGATAGTTGAGGAGCGAATCGGCAGAGATAATGCCAACCACGCTCACGTTCCCAAAGTCGAGGCCTTTGGATAGCATTTGTGTACCGACCAGGATTTGAACTCGATTTTTTTCAAAATCGTCGATTATTTTTTCATAGGAATTTTTTCCCCGTGTCGTATCGGTATCCATTCGCGCAACCTTTGCTTCAGGAAACAGACGGGAGACTTCTTCTTCCAATTGTTCTGTCCCTTGTCCCAATAGGTCGATGCTTTTTTCGTGGCAAGATGGACATTCGTTTGGCATGGCATAAGTTGCATTGCAGTAATGGCATATGAGTACATTCCTAAATTTATGATAGGTGAGCGGAACGTCGCAATGCTTGCATTTTGGAGTCCAGGCGCATAGTTTGCATTCCACGATTGGAGCAAAGCCGCGACGGTTTCTGAAAAGAATTACTTGTTCATTATTCGATAGTGCATGATGAATGCTTTCAATCAGAGCAGGACTGAGGAGCGATTTCATTTTCTTTTTTCGTCTCAGTTCTTTCGTATTTTCGATGATGATTTCGGGCATCTCGATTTCTTCAAATCTCTTGCTTAGCGCAACTATCCCGTATTTCCCTATTTTGGCGTTATAGTACGATTCGATGGAAGGAGTGGCCGAACCGAGTAATGTTTTGGCACCGAACATGTGCGCAAGCATAATGCCGGTGTCGCGTGCATGATAACGCGGTGCGGGCTCTTGTTGTTTGTAGCTTTGTTCGTGTTCTTCGTCGATGATGATGAGACCGAGATTCCGAAACGGCAGAAACAAAGACGAACGCACGCCAAGAATTATATCGTATGGCTTGTCGGATAACATTTTTTGCCAAATTTCTGCACGTTCGTTGTCGTTGAGTTTGGAGTGATAAATTCCGAGTTTATCTCCAAATACGGCCGACAATCGTTGCATGAGCTGTGTCGTCAGTGCTATCTCGGGAAGCAGATAAAGAATTTGTTGGTTCTTGGCAATCAATTTATCGATGAGGTGAATGTAAATTTCGGTCTTGCCGCTCGAGGTAACTCCATGAAGCAGACAAGTATCCTTCGAGTCGAATACGCTTTCGATTTCCTCAAGTGCCTGCTGTTGATATTCGTTCAGGGGAAATGGTCGGTGTGTCTTTATTTCCGATTTGGGCTTAAGTCGTCCCACTTCAACGCCGATTTCGTTCAAGACATTTTTTTGAAGCAATCCTTTCAGAATGCTCGGTGATGCATCGGGTAGTTTTAATACGTCCCGACGATTTATCCTATCGGTTTTTGATTTCGACAGGATTGTCGAAATTTCTTCGAAAAGAGCAAGTTGCTTTTTTGATTTTCCTATAATAGAGCCAATCGAATTTGAATCAATTTCAGAGTTTAATCGGATAAACGATTCGATTTTCGGAACGAATTTTTCTTCTATCTGCTGATTCGTTTCAATCACTTCTTTTTCCGACAGTGAATATATGTGAGGATAGATGTTTTTAATATCGAGAATTTTCTCGAGTTTTGAAATTTTCTCGCACTCGACGGCTTCAAGGTATTCGACAATTTTTCTTTCCGTAGGAGTCAAATTCAAGCTTTCTCGCATCATCGAAGGCGAGAGCGAAACAAAAGTTTCGCTCTCCATTCTCAGTTTTGAAGGGAAAGCAGCTTTATAAACATCGCCTATCGGCGAAAGATAGTAAAAAGCGATCCATTTCCACAAGTCAAGTTGTTTCTCGTTGACCATAGGATAAGAATCGATAATCTCATAAACCTCTTTAAGATGTAGATTGGCAGAAGATGGCTTGTCGTGCAACGCAACAACAATTCCCGTATAATATTTTCTTGTACCGAAAGGAACAATTACCCTGAATCCACAACCGATTGCCTGTTCCATTTCCATCGGAACAATATAGGTGAAGATATCGGAAAGCGGAGTGGGTAAAATTACGTCTGCCAGCATTGGTTAGAAATAGATGGATGCATTTAGCGTCCACGACGATGATTTCCCGTTTAAGGGATCATTCCAATTGGGCTTATCTGTCCCGTAATTGTCCGTGAGTTTTACCCCATAGTTTACACCAACTTGGACGAGTTTAAATACTTCTATCCCGGCGCCAATATTTGCCCCGGCTTCAAATTTTTTTGCCTCAATATCTTCTGCCGCATTTCCCGGATTGATTTTGTCGCCATTGATCAGGTAACCGAAATAGGGCCCGGCAGCAGCATAAAAATGGATGGGAACCAAAGGAATTTTACCAAAAAAAATCTTGGCATTGATAGGAAGCATCAAATACTGATTCGAGATTTCTTCCGGAGTCGTGCTTGTCCCTTCCAAATTTTGGATATTCATCCTGCTGTTTTGATATAAAAGCGAAGCCTCGATGCCCAAGTCGATAATCGGCACCGGAAGCATTATTTGCAATGATGGCCCAATAGCATAGTCGGTCAGATTATCAACGTTAAGTGCATCGCTGTTGAACGAAGGATTGTTCAATCCAACTCTCGCATTGACACCGAAACGAACCTGAGATGTTGCAGGCAAACTAAAGATGATCACTAAAGAAAAAACGATTCCTTTGATGAGTGTATTTTTGATCTTCATAGCAAATATGTTTTTAATAGTTTCTGACTGTGTAACACCTACGTCAATAAAACAAATGTGAAGCCAAATAGTTGAGGAATGCAGCTCATTTTGAATAAAAAAGCGTTTTGTACATCATTTATGAACAAAACGCTTTATATAAATATAGGTGTTTGTTAATCTTTGAATTTAGCTTTCAGAAATTCGCGATTCAGTCGGGCAATGTTAGAAATGGATATGTTTTTGGGACATTCTACTTCACATGCACCGGTATTGGTACAGTTGCCGAAGCCGAGCTCGTCCATTTTTGCTACCATGTTTTTAGCCCGGCGTGCTGCTTCAACGCGACCTTGGGGTAGGAGTGCAAATTGGCTGACTTTCGCCGATACAAACAACATTGCCGATCCATTTTTGCAGGCAGCAACGCAAGCACCGCAACCAATGCAGGCCGCAGCATCCATTGCCATATCGGCTTGCTCTTTAGGAATGGGGATAGAGTTTGCATCCGGTACACCACCGGTGTTCACCGAAATGTAACCTCCGGCCTGAATGATTTTATCGAAAGCTGAACGATCAACCATCAAGTCTTTGATTACGGGAAATCCTGCCGATCGCCAAGGTTCAACGGTGATCGTATCGCCATCGTTGAATTTGCGCATATGGAGCTGGCAGGTTGTAACGTCTTCATCGGGCCCATGAGGATGTCCGTTGATATAAAGACTGCACATTCCGCAAATACCCTCTCGACAGTCGTGATCAAACACTACCGGATCTTTTCCTTCGTTGATGAGCTTTTCGTTGAGAATGTCGAGCATTTCGAGAAACGAACTTCCTTGTGATACGTTTTGAAGCTCGTAATTCTCAAATCCTCCTTTTTCTTTCGGCCCTTTCTGACGCCAAATTCTCAGTTTGATATTTATATTTTTATCCATGAGATGATCGTTTTTTTTGAGTTAAGACTTGTAATTACGTTGTTGACGAACTATGAATTCGTAATCGAGTGGTTCTTTATGCATCACGGGGCCTTTGTCTTCACCCTGATATTCCCAGCACGAAACGTAAGCATATTCGTCATCATTGCGCAGTGCCTCACCATCCGGTGTTTGAAATTCGGTGCGGAAGTGACCTCCGCACGATTCGTTACGATCCAGTGCATCGTGAGCCATCAGTTCTCCCAACTCGATGAAATCCTGCAATCGAAGGGCTTTTTCCAATTCCACGTTCAGCGAATCTTTGTCGCCGGGGATACGTAAGTTGGTGAGAAAATCCTTTTTCAATTGCTGTAATTTTTCGATCGCAACTTTTAAGCCTTCGGCATCGCGAGCCATTCCGACGCATTCCCACATAATATGACCTAATTCCTTATGAATGTGATCTACAGAATGTTTTCCCTTGATACTCATCAATCGGTTGATGCGTTCGTTGATTCCTTTTTCCGCCTCGTCGAATTCCGGACGATCGGTTTTGAATCTCGGTACCTGAATCTGGTCGGCCAAATAATTTTGGATGGTATAGGGCAGAATAAAATACCCGTCGGCTAATCCCTGCATTAAAGCCGATGCTCCAAGTCGATTTGCACCATGATCGGAGAAATTGGCTTCGCCAATAGCGAAAAGGCCCGGGATGGAAGTCATCAGTTCATAATCCACCCAAATGCCTCCCATCGTGTAGTGGATGGCCGGATATATCATCATTGGTGTTTCGTAGGGATTTTCGTCCACAATCTTCTCGTACATTTGGAAGAGATTGCCGTATTTTTGTTCCACTACATCTTTTCCCAATCGCTCGATTGCTTCTTTGAAATCGAGATAAACGGCGAGCCCGGTTGGCCCCACGCCATAACCTGCATCGCAGCGTTCTTTTGCTGCGCGCGAAGCAACGTCTCTCGGAACCAAGTTGCCAAAAGCAGGATAACGACGCTCGAGGTAATAATCGCGATCCTCTTCTTTGATGTCGTTAGCTTTCAATTTTCCTTCCCGTATGGCTTGAGCATCTTCTTTCTTTTTGGGTACCCATATACGACCGTCGTTACGAAGTGATTCGGACATGAGCGTCAGTTTCGATTGAAATTCGCCGTGAACCGGAATGCAGGTCGGGTGAATCTGTGTCATACAAGGATTGGCAAAATAGGCGCCTTTTTTGTAGCATTGCCATGCTGCCGAAGCGTTCGAGTTCATTGCATTTGTAGAAAGGAAAAACGTGTTGCCATATCCGCCGGTGGCTATCACTACCGCATGGGCTGCGAAGCGTTCGAGTTTTCCTGTAACAAGATTTCTGGTGATGATTCCCCTGGCGCGACCATCGATAATCACAAGGTCAAGCATTTCGTGACGAGTATAAAGCTTTACCTGTTTTTTCTGAATGGCACGGCTCAAAGCAGAATAAGCACCCAATAGCAATTGCTGCCCCGTCTGACCGCGAGCATAAAATGTGCGCGAAACTTGTGCGCCTCCAAAGGAGCGATTATCAAGCAATCCGCCATATTCGCGAGCGAAAGGGACACCCTGTGCCACACATTGGTCGATGATATTGTTGGAAACTTCCGCAAGACGATAAACATTCGCTTCGCGAGCACGGTAGTCGCCCCCTTTTATGGTATCGTAGAAAAGACGATATACCGAATCGCCATCGTTGGGATAATTTTTTGCGGCATTTATTCCACCTTGAGCCGCAATAGAATGGGCGCGGCGTGGCGAGTCCTGAATGCAGAAATTTAGGACGTTAAAACCTTGTTCGCCAAGTGTTGCAGCGGCTGAAGCGCCTGCAAGACCTGTGCCGACTACGATGATATCGAGTCGTCGTTTATTGGCAGGATTGACCAGTTTTTGATGGTCTTTGTAGTTCGTCCATTTTTGGGCAAGTGGCCCTTGAGGAATTTTTGAATTTATTTTATTCATAACATCTAATTTCTTTTGTTATCCTAACAGATTTGAGAAGCCGAAGTGAACGGCAATTGCCACGATCATAAATCCGAGACAAATGATGGTAGCAAAAATATTTCCAATAACTTTTATACGTTTCATCCATTTAGTGTTGTTCCAGCCAACGGTTTGAAGTGCACTCCAAAATCCGTGTGTGAGATGAAGCCATAAAGCTACGAAAGCAATGATATAAATTGCGAATATCCATCCGTTCGAAAGAACTTCGGTTACCAATTCGGCACTGTCTTCGCGTGCTCCCGGCAATTGCAGCAATTCTTTGAATTGCATATTATACCAAAGCTGGTATAAGTGAATGAGAAGGAATAATACGATAAAAACTCCGAGAACGAACATGTTTTTTGACGACCATGCCACCGGTGTTTTGCTTGCCGAAGCGTATTTGTCCGAACCACGGGCTTTTTTGTTTTGCAGCGTCAGAATAATTGCATAAATGATGTGAACCACAAAACCAAGAGCCAATACGCCTGTGCCGATGATTGCCCACCAATTGGCTCCTAATATTTCGTTTGCTATAAAATTATAGGCATCATAGCTGAAGATGAGCACGAGATTCATCGACATGTGAAACAGTAAGAACAATACCAAAAAAAGTCCGGAAATGCTTTGTACAAATTTCCGCCCGATAGAGGATTTTATTAACCAACTCATAACATTCTTTTATTTTCAGTGATTTAATTGTTTGTTGTGATACAGCGCAAATATTTGAAAATGAATTTATTTATAAGTAAAAAGAATTTTTTCCCGAATAGCACTAAAACGGATTGCAAAAATACTACTTTTGACCATTAAAAAGAATTATTTACGGAAATTTTTCCGTAATGCTGTTTTTTTTAGAATGAATATAATTTAGCCTCAGAATCATTGTTTACACAAACATAATGAAAGGTTATTGATTATACAAAAAAGATCAGCCTTCGTTTTCTTTTGTTATCTTTGCACTCTCAAAAAAATCTTGTTTCTTTTTGCATCAGAAATCATGGACATAGTTTTAAGTGGTATTCGTTCTACCGGCAATTTGCATTTGGGAAATTATTATGGGGCATTGCGCAACTTCATCCGCATGCAGGATGAGAATCAATGTTATTTCTTTGTCGCCGATGTGCATTCGCTTACGACACACCCTGATCCGCGATATTTGCATGAAAATGTGAAAAACGTTTTGGTCAATTATCTTGCTGCCGGCATCGATCCCGAAAAATCGGTAATTTATGTGCAGAGTGATGTCCGCGAAACGTTTGAGTTATATTTGTTTTTGAATATGCATGCCTATATGGGTGAACTTGCAAAGACTACGTCCTTCAAGGAAAAAGCGCGAAAACAGCCCGAAAACGTGAATGCCGGACTTTTGACCTATCCCACGCTGATGGCTGCCGATATTCTGGTTCACAATGCCGACAAGGTGCCTGTCGGGAAAGATCAGGAACAGCATCTCGAAATGACACGTCGTTTTGCCCGCCGATTCAATAATTTTTATGGGGTGGAGTTTTTCAAAGAACCCGTTGCTTATAATTTTGGGCAGGAACTTATCAAAATTCCCGGATTGGATGGAAGCGGAAAAATGGGCAAGTCCGAGGGCAATGCCATTTATTTGGCAGACAGTCCCAAAGAAATTGAGAAAAAAGTGAAAAAAGCACTTACCGATTCCGGCCCCACTGAATTTAATTCGCCCAAACCCGAATATATCGAAAATCTTTTCACTATTCTTCGTGTTGTTTCTGCTCCCGAAGTAGTGCAACATTTCGAAGATTTGTGGAATAAGTGCGAAATTAAATATGGTGATTTGAAAAAACAACTGGCAGAAGATATTATCAAGGTTACGGCACCTATCAGGGAGCGAATTATCGAAATAGAAAACGACGAATCCTATTTGAGGAAAGTTACTACCGAAGGTGCCGAAAAAGCTCGCGAAAGCGCTTCGAAAACTATCCGGCAGGTGCGTGAAATCATGGGATTCAAACCGTTCTGACTATTTATTCACTAAACATGCACGACGATTCTATTCTTGAATTGTTGTGCATGCAGAATCAGCATTTTTTTGCTTCCATTCAAGTGTGTATCTTAGTTGGTGATTGTTCACTATATAAAAGGATATAGTTTTTTTCAATCCGAAATGATACCATTTCCAAAATATATTCTCCAATATTTTTTTTGCACTTGCCAATTTTTTCCCGGCAAAACCACACTCGTCATTTTGCCGAACGACCATTTCACTGCCACATGATGTGGTCTCCATTTTGATGAACGACCAATCACTATTCGAAAAGGTTACCGGACTGTTAAAGGAACGATAATTTGATGTGTGAAATTACCGTTTGTTATCACGCGGAACGACTTTTGTGCAGACACAAAACCTACTTTCCATTTTGCGGAACAGGTTTTTATCGGTAAATCACCCCTTCCGCAGGATGCGGAGCACCCTGTTTTTGCCGAATTGCCCGCTCTTCATCACGCGGAACGACCAATGTCTGTTTGAATTGTTCACTCCGCAAAATGAGGAACGACCTTTTTCACCCGAAAAAGGTTGTTCGGCGTTAAAAGCAACGACCTTTGTTCGCAGACAAAACTCACTCGTCGTCGCGAGGAACGGCTTTTGTGTCTGCACAAAAGCCACTCCCCCTTAAAAATAGTTATCAAAAACGGCACAACATCCCATAATTTGTTAACGGAGTGGGCCGTGTAAATCGTAAAAGGTCGGTCGTCAAAGTGAAAAGCGACCATTTTGCGTTCACAAATGCCATTCCGCATTTTGGAAAGTACGTTTTGTGTGAACACAAAGGTCACTCGTCAAAATGGAAAGTGACCAATGTTATGACACAAAACCCACTCGTCACGTTACAAAGTGTAAAAATCGATATGAAACAGCCGTTTCAGCTTAATAACTATGCCGAAATGTAAATGAATGTAAACATATTTACGAATCAAAATAAATGTAATATTAAATAAATATTGATATTAAATTTCATAAATTAATAATTTATTTTGAAGATAAAAGCCGATGTAAGGAAACGAGTATCTAACAGTTTTCGAAACTTGTTAGATACTCTGAAATTTCATCATCTTTAAGTAAGAATTTACGATTTGAGA
>Ga0255346_1000813_pt1 | contig 48703 bp, 41 predicted proteins | sample wastewater_treat_FD_194410 | JGI IMG/M metagenome (GOLD analysis project Ga0255346, IMG submission 194410) | Wastewater microbial communities from Lulu Island WWTP, Vancouver, Canada - plant22 | ecosystem: Engineered > WWTP > Wastewater > Unclassified | place: Canada: Vancouver, British Columbia...
AAGCCCGTGCCAGAGGCTAACGAACTCATCCGCGCCACTGTCCTGCCGCCTGCAGGCGGCAGGACAGTCCCATCTTCTCCAATCCATCATCCCTGACAAGGATAGACGGAAAGGCAGATACAAGAGGGACATGATCTCGCAGCGGACCCGTGATGGGCTGGCCGCTGCCCGACGACGCGGGATCAAACTTGGCAATCCCCGCCCCGCGCAGGCTTTGAAGGTCGCTCAGGCCGCCAATTTAGGGAAACGCTGATTTAATCCGTTTAAGGTTCTTTTGAACAAAGAACCGGGGTTTCTGGTCTGTGAGGCATGATCCATCAAACCACGTTTGCCCACGCCGAGTTTGCCGCCAAAAAGAAAACCACCCGCCGCGAAAAGTTTCTGGCCCGCATGGAGACGGTCATTCCGTGGGCGAAACTGCTTGCCGTCATCGAACCGTTTTATCCCCAAGGCAAGCGCGGGCGTCCGCCCGTCGGGCTGGAACGGATGTTGCGCGTCTATTTCCTCCAGCAATGGTATGGGCTGGCCGACGAGGCCCTCGAAGACGCGCTCTACGACAGCCAGGCGTTGCCACGCTTCGCCCGCATTGATCTCAGTGCTGAGGGCGTGCCCGACGCCACCACGCTGTTGAAGTTCCGTCATCTGCTGGAGGCGCACGATCTGTGCAAAGGCCTCTTCACCGCGATCAATGACGATCTGGCCGCGCGGGGGCTGTTGCTGCGCGCAGGCACGCTGGTCGACGCCACGCTGATCGCCGCGCCGTCCTCCACCAAGAATGCCAAGCGCGAACGCGACCCCGAGATGCACCAGACCAAGAAAGGCAACCAATGGTATTTCGGGATGAAAGCGCACATCGGCGCGGATCGGGACAGCAAGTTGGTGCATACGGTGGTCGTCACCGCCGCGAACGTGGCGGACGTGACGAAGGCGGCGGAACTGCTGCACGGCCAAGAGACACAAGTCCATGCCGATGCCAGTTACACCGGCGTAGAGCAACGACCGGAGATTGTGGCGTTGAAGCGGAAGATTGATTGGCAGATCGCGGGCAAGCGTGGCGTGATCAAAGCCCTGGCTGAAGGAGCGGAGAAGGAAGCACTCAAAGCGGTGGAGAAAGCCAAGGCGTCGGTGCGTGCGTTTGTGGAGCATCCGTTTCACATCGTGAAGAATATCTTCCGGCATCGGAAAGTGCGGGATCGCGGGTTGGCCAAGAACGGGCATCAACTCTACGTGCTCTTTGGCCTGGCCAACATAGTGATCGGCGCACGGGCGCGGGCCACCGCGTGAAGCAAAGCAGGCATCAACCCGGATGCAGCGGCGAGAAAAGCGGTGCAGGTTGAAAAAAACGGTTCACCCCCGTATCTCGCGCCCAACCAACCTGCGAAATTGATCTGACATCAGCCGACCACACCCGCATGCGGATCTCTTTTCCGTCACCGCCACCTGAAATTTGAAAGCTGTGCTTTATTCAGCGTTTCCTTAGCATCTGCGGATGCCTACGCCCGGCGGCTGGTGCCAGTCGTGCAGGAAATCCGGGCCGCGCACGTGACAGCCTTGCGGCAAATCGCGCAGTGTCTCAATGCCCGTGGGTACAAAACTCCCCACGGCAAAGCGTTCAAGGCACAGAGCGTAAAGAACCTGCTGGGGCGTGTTCCTGCGGCATCGGCGGCTCCAGAACCCGACCAGAACGACCGGAACGGCAGGCGCGTTCGCTCCAAAGTCGTGATCGACCCGTGATACTATGCTCACGCAAAAGAATTCGTTTTGAAAATGAGGCTGACCTGGCCGCCTTCCTGACCCGCAATCCAGACAGCTGCTCCACCCTGATTACAGCCCACGGGTGTCATCCGTTTGTGTGGCATCGCGCCGAAGTCGGCCATCGGTTCCCGCTGTGCCTGCCCCATTTGAGCGTTTTGATGACCGGCAACGTGGTGGTGCTGGACCGCGGTGATATGCGCCGGACGGATGCTTTCCTCCACCGCGCCACGCCCACCCGGGTGAACCTGGAGGATCTCGACTGGGGAGCCGATCCTGACGGCACCATCGCCGCCTGGCTCGCGAGCCTGAGGCACGGCGCCTTTTTCCGGCGCGGCGGCCGCGGGCAGCCGATCCCCAACGCCCGGGCATGGCAGGCTTACCTGGCGGCGAGACTGAAACCCACGACCGCCTATGACAGCCGGGAGCGGCAGTTCTACACCCAGGTTGAGACGGACGCTTGGCAACCGGTCCCCGATTACCAGGTGCGCGATGCACTTCACCGTCTGGTCCTTGCGGCGCCGGTCGGCAATCCCGAAGCCAAATCCCTGATCACGAATGCATGGCTGGCGCGGCAGTGTGTTCGACTCAAGGCATCCCTGGCGGCCCATTTGCCGCGCGTGGAAGCCCGCCTGCGCGCGTTTCTGGAGCAGCACCTGGTGAAGGCACCGGGAGCGAACGTAACGAGCGCAGAACTGATCGAGGCGTTCACCACGCAGGCCCGGCAAACTGGTCAACCACGGTTGTCGCCCAAGCGGTTCAAGGTTTTGGTTGGTCGCATCCTGCGCGAAGAACCGTGGCTCGTTTGCTACTCCAAGTCCCTCCGGCGCCCGGGCGGTGAGCAGAATGGCTGGCGGGGGGTGCGGTTGAAGGCGGGGAACATGCCGGCAACCCCACCGGCCGGGGCAGACGGGGCAGACGGGGCCAAAATCTGACGCAGTTTCTTTGATCCGGGATGGATATGGCTGGAAGTGGACACGGATTGAGGTAAGCGTGACGTATGACTGATAGACCAGACTCAAACGCGCAAGGGCAACCCAACAAAGTCAACAATCTCGCGATACCAGTGGCGCCCGTGGAAGGCGCCCGGATGGCCCCGACCCCCGGCCACCCGGCATCGCCTGACAAACCAGCCGCGCCGCCCGCCGGCGACGCCTCCCCGGATACGGCCCCGGCGCCCGGCCAACCCGGACAGACTGCCGGCCAACCCTCCGGGCTTCCGCCAACGAAGCGGGAACCGGACGAGGCAATAATGCCGGAAGACACCGTTCGGCTGGCCTACGAACTCGTGCTGTATGGCGGGCGTGAGGAGGTGGTTCGGGTCAAATCGCAGTTGGTGTTGCCGCTCGCGCTGGCCGTGGAAAATCTGCCGCAAACGGACGTGACGTTTCCCGAATTGCTCGATCAAGTCATTACCCGGCCCGTGGTGGCGAAATTCCGGGCGTTTCTCCAACGTTGTTTTGCGGCGGCCGAGGCGGCCACCCAGGAGGAAGCGGCGGAGCCGCCGGCGCCGCCACCAGCGAATCCGGAGTGCAAACGACCCCAGCCCACCCCCGGCGCGCCATTCACGCTGCCGGCGATTGAGTCAAAACCGCCATTGCCCCCACGACCTAGCCACACAAAGGATTGGCCAAAATAAACAGGAGGCGGGCGCTTTCCGGACAGGGCGAGCAGGCAAACCACCCGATCCGCCAGAATCTGCGGTTCCAGTTTCATCCATTGGACACGAGCGCGAACTTTCGCCGCTTCAAGCCCGGCTTGTCCGGCTTTTCGCGCCCTTTGGTGCCGGGCATAGGATGCTTCCATCCCGACTTTGATTCGGTTGAGTTTTTGGGGTTCTCGTGCCCGCTTTAAGTTCCGCCGTGACGCTGCTCGCTGGCGCGGTGCGCTCAACCCCTTGCGCTTCACCACCGGGGGGGCACGATGTTCCCAGTCTTTCCTAGGTCGCCGTATTTTTTCTGTCGCCTTGGGGCGGCCGCTGGCGTTTAATCAAGGCAACTTTGGAAAACCTATGATAACCCGTCGTTCATTCTTAACCACCACCGCCGGTCTGGGGGCGGTCATGGCGTTGAGCACCGCCGCTCAGGAAACCAGCTCCGGAACCACCCCGCGCAAAAAGCGAATCAAACTTGGCATCTCCACGTACTCCTACTGGCATTTCACGGATCAGAAAGTGCCCATTGAAACGGTGATGGATAAAACCGCTGAACTGGGCGTCGAAGGCGTGGACATTCTGCATCGTCAGATGGACATCCCGGAAAAGGAGCCGTTGACCCGGGGGCATCGGGCTTATCTGCAAAAACTCAAGCGGCACGCATTCACGAACGGCGTGGATCTGATCTGCCTGTCCATTCACCAGGATTTTGTGGACCCGAGCGCGGAGTATCGGCAGCAGCAGATTGACCACACGCTGAAATGCATCGAAATCGCGTATGAACTGGGCGTGCCGTGCATCCGGCTCAATTCCGGCCGCTGGAATACCATTGCCAGCTTCGATGACCTGATGAAGGTGCGGGGGGAGGAGCCGATTCTCCCGGGTTACCAGGAGGAGGATGGTTTCAAGTGGTGCATTGATTGCATCGAGAAATGCCTCCCCAAGGCCGGCGAATGCGGCGTCATTCTGGCGCTGGAAAATCACTGGGGACTCACCCGCACGCCGGAAGGATTACTGCGCGTGCTCAACGCCATTTCCTCGCCGTGGCTCGGGGGCTTGATGGACACGGGGAATTTCATGGAGAATCCGTACGCCAAGCTGAAACAGATTGCCCGCAAGACCGTCTTTGTTCAGGCCAAGACCTATTACGGCGGCGGCGAATGGTACACGCTGAACCTGAACTACAAACGCATAGCCCGCATTCTGGCGGAGGTGAATTACACCGGCTACATCTCGCTGGAGATGGAGGGCAAGGAAAACGCGGATACTGCCGTGCCCAAGAGCATCGCGATGCTGCGGAAAGCGTTCCGGATCTGATTCCCAAAGGACGGCCGGTGGTTTTGTCCGCTGCGTTCACCACCCGCGCGTTCTGATGGCTGGCTGCGGCGTGCTGGAGGAGGAGTTGCGGCCCCTCTATCAGAGTGCCGAGTGTGTGCGCGGTTAGTCTCTCATCCTTGGCTGGTCCAACAGGTAAACGCTATCGCAGCGGAGAATAGCGCGATCACCAATTAGACCTGATATAAGGAACTGGAAAGCGGCGAACAACAAGAATAGCGCAAGGCCGGTTTCTGCTGCTCTCCACCCGCTCCGCCGACGGAACAGTTTTGGCAGAATCTTTTCCGGCGCACCCGTCGTCGGCCGGCGTTTGGATCGCCATACTCCTGTCACGGCGCATTGATCATCGGCTTGGATTGACAGGCGGCAGGGACAAGCTCAGCATGGTCATTGGCAAGCATCTGCAGCGTGATGAGAATCCTGAAACAGTGCATCCTTTTTGCAACCTGCGTGCTCACGGCAGCAGCGCTATTCGCGGCGCCAAAGCCGAACATTGTCTTGATCTACGCCGACGACCTGGGGTTTGGCGACCTGGGTTGTTACGGAGCGCGCGGTGTGGCCACGCCCAACGTGGATCGGCTCGCGCGGGAAGGTTTGCGCTTTGTCAATGGCTACGCCACCTCGTCCACCTGCACGCCGTCGCGGTTCTCCATTCTGACGGGTCGCTACGCCTTCCGTCAGACGGGCACGGGCATCCTGCCGGGGAACGCGCCGCTCATCATTCAGCCGGGTAGTGCGACGTTGCCAGCGGTTCTACAGCGCGCTGGTTACACCACTGCTGTCGTCGGCAAATGGCATCTCGGCTTGGGCGCAACCAACGTGCCGTTGGACTGGAACGGTGAAATCAAACCCGGCCCGTTGGAGGTGGGGTTTGATCATTGCTTCATTTTCCCGGCCACGGCGGATCGCGTGCCCTGCGTTTATGTCGAAGATCATCGGGTGCTCAATCTTGATCCGGCCGATCCGATTCGCGTCAGCTACCAAAAACCGCTGTCCGGCGAAGTCGCCTACAAGGACGTGCCTCGGACCGCGTTGAAGATGATCTCAAATTCCGGCCATCAGGACACGGTGATCAACGGCATCGGACGCATCGGCCACATGACTGGCGGCCGGGCTGCGTTGTGGAAGGATGAGGATCTGGCCGACGATTTCATCCGGCGCGCCGTGCAGTTCATTGAAAAGGAGCGCGAGCGCCCGTTCTTCCTCTTCTTTGCGGCGCATGATGTTCACGTTCCCCGCGCACCTCATCCACGGTTTGTGGGCCAATCCCGCCTGGGTCTGCGCGGCGACCAGATCGTCGAGTTCGACTGGTCGGTGGGGCGGATTCTGGAAACGCTCGACCGGCTCAACCTCACCGACCAGACGCTTGTGATTTTGAGCAGCGACAACGGCCCGGTGCTGGACGACGGTTACGATGACGAGGCCAACGAAAAACTGGGCGAACACCGTCCGGCCGGGCCGTTGCGGGGCGGAAAATACAGCATCTTTGAGGGCGGCACCCGGGTGCCGCTGATCGTCCGGTGGCCCGGCCAGGTCAAACCCGGCGTGTCATCGGCCTTGATCAGTCAGGTGGATTTTACCGCCACCTTCGCCGCCATGGTGGGACAGCGACTCGCCCCGGAGGACGCGCCGGACAGCCAATCGGTTGGGCCGGCCTTGCTCGGGCATTCACCGGTCGGACGAACCAGCCTGGTTGAATACGGGCTACGCCGGGAGAAAGCCCTGCGCGCCGGAGATTGGAAATACATTCCGCCGGCCAGAACCCAGGATGGACTCGGGCCGTGGCGCAATGTCTCCGTGCCGCCGCCCGGTTTCCTGTTTAATCTGGTGCAGGATCCGGGTGAGACAAATGACCTCGCCGCTACTCTACCCGAACGGGTCGCAACCATGTCGGCCGAACTGGCCGCCATCACCAACCCCGTTCCGCGTCGGGCGAGCGCACCGCCCGCTCCGGTGAAAAACACGCGTTGACGGATTTTCACAAGTGCTGCCGGAACTGCGGCCAAAACCGCGTCCCCTCGCGGTCGCCGTTGTCACGACTGAGGCAATTCCGGATACCGCCATCTGCGGCCTGCACGCAAGGTCGCCAGCATGGCTCGCCAGTCATCCGTGGAACATCTTCACGCGATTTACCGTGTGATGAATCGCAGGAATGAGAGGAAAAACATCGGTTACGATGGCGTTATTGACCTCACACCGAGGGTTTCGGTTCCCCCTCGTGCCGCCATGCTTTCCCAGTGCAATTTTAATTCCGGTTGACTGGAGCGGAGTGCAGAGGAAAATGTTGCTAACGGCTCAGAAAAAACATGCGGTGCAACCAAGTCCACTTCCACTTTCCGGTCAGCCGATTACGGATCGGCTGGCTATGGGGATTGGTGACGACGGTGACGGTCTTTGGTGCGCCGCCGCGCGAATTTATCTGCCATAATTGGACGCGGGAGGATGGTTTGCCGGCCAATACGGTCACAGCCATTGCGCAAACTCCCGAGGGATATCTCTGGGTGGGTACGTTTGGTGGGTTGGCGCGCTTTGATGGTGTGCGTTTCGTCAAAGTGGATCTGCACCAGCTTACGGGCTTGCCGGATTCCCTCATCACTACACTGGCCACGGATGTCCAAGGCACACTTTGGATCGGCGCGGGCGATGGCAGTCTGGTGCAATACGATCATACGATCGGAGTGCGCCACATGCCACCGACGCGGGCAACCACGGATCAACCGTTGCGTCGAATTGTGGAAACCGCCGATGGCACGTTGTGGACACTCAATTTCGAGGGCGTGCTTAGCCGGTTTCGCGACGGAGCTTTTCAAGAAGTCACTGTGCGACCGGACCTCAAGACGTTGGCGGCCGATACCCAACAACGCGTGTGGGTGGCCAATGGGACCGAGCTGCTTCAAGTTGAAGGGCAGCGCTTGGTGTCGTCATGGGGCGGAATCGATGAACCGGGCTTCAAGCTTGAAGCCTTGGCGGCGGCGCAAACCGGCGGATGCTGGTTGGCGACGCATGACCAGGTGCAACGGCTGGAATCCGGCCAGGTGCGGGAGTCGCGCTGTTTGCCGACGCAGCGCACCGCGCCAACCTCGGCGCTGATCGAGGATCGTGAAGGCAACGTCTGGGTGGCGACTTACGGCGATGGTTTGTTCGTTTGCGATCAGGCCGGAAGCTGTCAGGCACTAAATCGCACGCAAGGGTTGCCCACAGATCTCGTGCGCTGCTTGTTCGAGGATCGCGAGGGAAATTTGTGGGCGGGCACGGAGGGTCGGGGACTGGTCAGCGTTCGCCGCGCAACCTTTCTGAGTTATGGCAGCGATCAGGGAATGTCCGAGGAAACCATCTTGTGCGCCGACGAAGATCCGACCGGCGCCGTCTGGGTCGGCTCGAATGGTGAAGGGGCGTATCGCATCCGCAACGGCGAAGTCAAAAATTTCGGATCGGCGGAAGGTTTGACGAATCTTTTCGTGTGGGCGTTGCACGCTTCGCGCGACGGAACGGTGTGGGCCGGCACCTGGGGCGGTGGTTTGTTTTGCTGGCAAGGGGACCGGTTTCGCAATACGCGCGAGGAGTATGGCGCATTGTCGGTGGTGCTGGCGTTGCACGAAGATGCGCAGGGAATTCTCTGGCTGGGTCAGCGATTGACGCAGACGCGACAGATTGAGGCGTTGAAGGGAGGGCAGCGTGAAATTTACGTGGTCCCCGGCGATGCTCCAGGGATTGAGGTGCGCAGCATAGTGGGAACGCCGGATGGCAGCCTTTGGTTTGCCACCACGGAGAGTGGGTTGTGGTGTCGGAAGAATGATCAGTTCACGTTCTACGGCGAGAAACAGGGGTTGCCTTTGGGGACATTCAGCACCTTGCACGTGGATGACGATGGTCGTTTGTGGGGAGCGGTGACGGGTGCTGGCTTGGTGCTGCGGATGGGCGAACACTTTCAATCGCTTGCGATCCCGCCGGAGTTGTTGGGCGATAATGTGAATCAGATCACCGATGACGGTCTGGGCCATCTTTGGTGTGGAACACGGGACGGCGTGGTGCGTTTGGAAAAACAACAACTCCTGCGGATGGTTCGGGGCGGGTCATCAGTATTGTCGTGGCGACGTTTTTCCAAGGCGGATGGGTTGCCGAGCAATGAATGCAGTGGCGCGGGAGTGCGGGCGCGGGATGGACGGATTTGGTTTCCTACGGCTCACGGCATTGCGGTGGTGGATCCGCGACGGGTGAGCCGTCGCACGGCACCGCCTCGGGCCGTGATTGAATCACTTTCTTTTACCGGACGAAAGGAAACCACTCCGCAAATTGTGCCGGTGCCACTGCCAACAGTGTCGCCAACAGGTGCCGATCGGGATATCTTGCACGCCGTGCCGAAGTCCGCGGGGTTGCAACTCCCTCCTGGCGTTGGCCAATTGGATATCACTTACACGGCGCTCGGCGCCGCCGCATCGGCCGACCAGGTGCAGTTCCGTTACCAACTGCGCGGGTTGGATCTCACGGTGGTGGGCGCCGGCACGGAACGGGTGATCCGCTACCACTATCTGCCGTCGGGCGATTATGAATTCAAAGTGACGGCGCGTAATGAGGGAGATCCGTGGAGCGACCTGGATGCGACACTGGGGTTTACGATTCTGCCTTACTATTGGCAGACTTGGTGGTTCCGGGCGCTGGCCATTGCGGTAGTGGCGGGGGGCTTGGCCGGCGGCGTGGCGTTGACGGTTCGGCGTCGCCACCGTTTGCGCATTGAGCAACTGGAGCAACTTAACGCGCTGGAGCGCGAACGCTCACGCATCGCCCAGGACATTCACGATGACCTGGGGGCCAACCTGACCCGGATTGTCTGGCTAGGGGAGTTGTCGGCAACGGATAAAACCTCGCCCGAACGGATTGAGACGCATGCCCGGCGCATCACCGAGTGCGCCCGGCAAACGATTCGCGCGTTGGACGAAATTGTGTGGGCGGTGAACCCGCGGAATGATTCGCTGCAAAGTCTGGCACAGTACCTGACCCATTACGCGCATGAATGTTTTGCGCCCACAACCGTCCGGTGCCGTTTGGAGATGCCGTCCGATCTGCCGGCAGTCCCGTTGCCTTCCGAGACGCGGCATAACCTGTTTCTGGCCGTCAAGGAAGCTCTGCATAACGTGCTGAAACATGCCGCCGCTAATCAGGTGCGCATTTGTATCTCGGTTGTCGCGGATCAACTGCAACTGGTGGTGGAAGACGACGGACGCGGATTTGTCACGCCTTCGGAATCCTCTGGTCGGGTGGGGCAGGGCCTGAATAATTTGCGGCAGCGGATTGAAAGCATTGGCGGCGTGTTCGAGTGCCACACCGAACCAGGCCGTGGCACGACGATTACTTTTACGGTAAAATTGAATTTAGCGAAAGCGACCGAGGTGCGAGCATAAACCAACCGTGTTGGATTTGACACAATCATGCGCTTGAAGAAAACGAAGAGATCGCGGCAGGCTGGCACCCCAATGAGTGACGGGGTCACAACGGCAACCATCAGCGTCGCGATCGTGGATGATGATCAGGGTTTGCGCGAGGATTTGGCTAGCCTGATTCGGCGCTGGCCGGGATTGTCGTTGGCCGGAACGCAGGGATCAGGGGAAAGGGCGCTTGAGGAATTGCCGCGTCTCCAACCGGACGTCGTGTTGATGGATATCAATCTGCCCGGCATGGACGGCGTGGAATGTGTGCGCCGCCTCAAACCGCTGCTGCCTCGCACCCAATTCATGATGCTCACGGTTTACGAGGACAACGATCGGTTGTTTTGTTCCTTGTTGGCCGGCGCCACGGGTTATCTGCTCAAACGCGCTTCTCCAGCAGAGATTGTCCAGGCCATTCACGATCTACACGCGGGCGGCTCGCCCATGACGCCGCAAATTGCCCGCCGCGTGGTGCAGCACTATCAGGCAACGCGCCCGACGGAGACCGCCCGGCAATTGGAGGGGCTGACGGAGCATCAACGGGCGTTTTTGGAACAACTCGCCCAAGGCTATCGTTACAAGGAGATTGCGGATAACCTGGGCATTTCGATGGATGCGGTCCGCAGCTACGTACGCCGCATCTACGAGAAACTGCAAGTCCACTCCCGTACTGAAGCAGTCGTCAAGTACCTGGGGCGTTAAGCGCACAAACATGCGCTTCCCGGTTCCGCGCGACCCCGGTACAATCGCGCCCAAAACCGGTCGTGTGTTTGTGCGTTTTGTTTTACTTCTCGGAAGAAGTAAAACGGGCGATGGCAATATCGGCAATAACCCAGAAATAACGAAACTTCGACATCACCAAACGATCAACAACCATTGTGGATTCCAATATGAAACAGACAAAACTTCACCTGCTCGGGCTGCTCGCGGCGGCGGCGCTCGGTGCTTCCAGTCAGGCCGCAGTCGTTTTCAGCGATGATTTCGACGCATCGGATTATCCGAATAAAGGAACGGTGGCCGAGTTCAACGCCAAAGGCTGGACGACGGTCGAAGCGGACCCGGGCAATATCGGAGTGGATGTTGCCGGCAACGCCGCTCCAGAAAATGTGCTTTGGGGGTTCAATGCCTACCTCGAATACAATTACATGGGAGCGCCGGTCAATTGCGGCGATTTAATCAGCATGGACGTCAATTGCACCCGGTTTGAGGGGTATAAGTATTTGCGCGAAATTATTTTGTGGGATGGAACGAACCCCGGCACGCGTGAAGTTGTGGCCACGTTGGATGCCATCGGCCACGCCCTCGGCCCCTACGCCACTTGGTGGACTCCACCGGCAAAAGACCGAATCGAATCCCTCACCTACGCCGTCACCCCGGAAAATTCAGGTAAATATGTCATCTTCAGATATGGTCATAGCGGCAGCACTTGGGGCGAAACCGCCGATGTCACTTTCAGCGTCCTGTCCGTAACGACGCCGGTGTTCACCTTACAACCCGTACCCTCCATGGAGCGTTCCGAGGGCGAGTCTGCCACCTTGAGCGCTGCCGCGCTGGGTTGCAACGTGACCTATCAGTGGAAGAAAAACGGGGTCGCGCTCAGCGGCCGGACCGACGCAACTCTGGAACTCACGGGTTTGACCGCGGCGGATGCAGGGGAATACCTCGTAACGGCGACTACCAGCGCCGGACCCACCGACAGCGAGGTGTGTGTGCTTACGGTCAGTCCCAAAACGGGCGGCAGCCTCAGCGCCTCTCTCGGAGTAAGTTTCTCTCATAACTATTCGGGATTTCCCTTTAACCCTGCCGTTACGGCACCCGCGTATGGCGTTCATCCAACCCGCTGGTACGTGGCTCCCATGACCGCCAGCGGCGGCGAGGTAGTGGACGCAGGCGGGGGGCAATACACCTTGTATTGGACTTGTAACAACACCTATTGGGTCGGGGGCAACAACCCCAACGAACTCACGCCGGGTAATGAGCAGGTGAATTTTGCTTACTTGGACGACGGAGAGCCCGGCTACTCTGTGACGATCATCGGTCTGACGAGCAGTGTTGGCTACAAGGAATACGTCGTGCGGACTGTGGCGGCATCAGATAATGCCACGAACTTTAATACCGTGACCCTGACGGATGACTTAACCAGCACCACCCAGGAGCTCACCTACGGTCCAACCACTCCCGCCGTGGGCAGCACCACCGGCCGGGCGGCCCTCAGCAGCACCAGTTCCACGATGACCAGTGACTCGATCACCCTGACGTCAGCGCGAGTGCCCGATACGCAGACGCGTGGTTGTCTGGCGGGTTTCATGATCACCGATAAACCCGTGATTCTGACCCAACCCGTCGGGCCCGCTGGCCTGGTCTTCAACACCGAACCGATTCAATTAAACGCCGAAGCGTACGGCGTGCCGAATCTGGGGTATCAATGGCGTAAAGATGGCGCGCCCATCGCCAATGCGACCAGCCCGAGTTTCTCGATTGCCAGTTCCGCGGTGAGTGACTCGGGGGTTTACGACCTGGTGGTTACCAACGCCTATGGCACAGCAGTGAGCGTTCCGGTGACGATCACCGTCGTGACCGCCATCCAACCCACGGTTACGCAACAGCCTGGTTCACGGGCGGTGTACAGCGGTGGGGTGGCCAAGTTCTACGCTGAAGGCTACGGCGGCCAGCTCAGTTATCAGTGGAATAAGGATGGCTCGCCAATCAGTGGCGAAACGAGTCCCGTGTTGACCTTGACGGGGGTCAGCGCCACGGATGAAGCGGATTACACCGTCACCGTCAGTAATCCGGCTGGCTCGATCACCAGCGATGTCGCGCATCTGACGGTGTTATCTGCTCCGGCGGATGGTTATCTGGCAGCAGTGCTTGCGGATGGTCCCATTTCGCTCTGGCGGTTGGAAGAAAGCGCTGGTCCGATGGCCTATGACTCCTTGAACGGACGCGATGGCAATTATGTCGGCGGCGTGGGTTACGGGCAACCGGGCTTCACCTCAGGCGATCTGAGTGTCAACTTCCCGAATTCCGGTTGGGAAACAGAACCTCCTTCCACATATGTCGAAGTGCCTTATTCCGCAACGTTGAATCCTTCCGGCGCTTTCTCTATTGAGTTCTGGACCAAAATTTCCAGTGTGCCCAACGATCTTTTCAGCCCGTTGGCCGCATTGGATATGAACGCGGGTCGTTCGGGCTATCTGTTCTACCTGAATGGTGGATCGGGATGGCAATTCCGGATGGGCAACGCAGCGGGGGCCTATGTGGCCACCGTTGCCGGCGGCACTACGACCACGGATTGGCAGCACATTGTGGGGGTATATGACGGCGCGGGTAACGCCAGTCTCTATGTCAACGGCATCCAGTACGGCCCGGTGGCGTTGAGTGGCGCTTTCAACCCCAACGCGACCCAGCCGTTGCGCATTGGCGCGCCGACCGGGCTTGCCCGCCCGTGGAACGGTTTGGTGGACGAAGTGGCGTTCTACGACCATGCGCTCACGCCCGCACAGGTGATGAAGCACACCATGGCCGGCACACCGCTGCGCATCAGCATAGCTCCCGCAACTGACATCGTGGCCAACGCCGCTCCGGCGTCCGGGCCGGTGAACGGCCAGAACTTCGGGGCCACCTGGCTGGCATCCGATGCGGGGCGCCAGGGCGTGATGAACTTCGACGCAAACGAGGGAGACCAGATTGTCGTTCGGGGGTATCCGCAATTGAACTCCAGCTACGGGACGATCAGCTTCTGGGTGCGCCTCGATTCATTCCCCGGCACGGGTAATGAGTCGGCCATGGTCATGGATCGTCGGGACACTGGCGGTGGTGGCAGCGGCACCATCATTGGAATCAATGACGGACCTGATAATGCAGGTACGGTATTTTTCCAAGCCAATCCCACCGGCGCCAATCCGTTCTCTACTTGGACGACGATCAACGACGGCAATTGGCATCATGTCGCCGTCACCTATGGCCAAGCGGTCGGAGAACTGGTGACCATTTACATTGACGGCGCTATGGACGCGGTGCAGAACAACAATCTGGCTTGGTGGTGGCCCAGCGACATGAGCGTTCTGCTCGGCAAATCGCGGGACGGCTATTGGAAGAAGTTGCACGGCCGCCTGGACGATGTGCGGTTCTACAATCGCGTGCTGGACAACCAGGAGGTCGCGCAATTGGCGACCGATGCCGTGGTGGATGCGAACGCCCTGGTACTGCGGCTGAATTTCGATGCCGCGCCAGCTCCGGGCTACCGTCTGTCCACCTCGCCGATCGCCGGCACAATCCAGGGTGCGGCCACCGTTGATGGCAGCTATACGGATGTGGGGGCAAGTCCCTGTCTGCACATCTCCGGCGCGACGCAGTTCTTCCGCGCGCGCATTCCTTGAGGCGCCCTCGTCGCCCTGCGCGACCGGACCGAACATCCGGTCGTGCAGGCATCATCATCCAGTTTGCCTTGAGCTGGCTCCCGAATCCTGGCGGTGTGTGTCGCTGAACCCCTGCAGCCCGCTCCGACTGGCATTGATGCTTCAAGGAAAAGCTGTCATCTGAAAATACAAGCATTCGCCGCTTTGCAATTTGCGATTTCGCCCCGAAAATCGCGGTAAATGAGTCCCGGAAAGTTCAGTCGTCGCGAACGGAGCCTGCTTCCCGCTTCGGTGGCCTTTACGTTGATCGAGTTGCTGGTGGTGATTGCCATCATTGCCATTTTGGCGGCCATGTTGTTGCCGGCCCTGACGAAGGCAAAAGAGCGGGCCAAGCGGACTTCCTGCCTCAACAATCTCAAACAAGTCGGACTGGCAACGGTGATGTATTTGAACGACAACAACGACACTTTCCCCCCGAAACTGAATGGCACGATGTATGGCTGGCTGGGGCGCAGCGGTGCGTCGGGCGGATATTTTGATTTGAATGCGACGTTGCGGCCTTTGAATCAGTACCTGGGCCGTTTCCAAACCAATTCGGATGTGCCGCCCGCCTTGTGCCCCAGTGACCGCGGGATTGGCGGTAGCACGAACAACAGTTATTACACGTTCGGCTCGTCGTACAGCGCGAACGTTCACGGCGGCACCACCCCGCCGCAGGCGCAATTCACCATCACCATCGCGGGGACTTGGCAAAGCGTCAAAGCCAGTGCGATCAAGTCCCTGACGCGGATGGTGACGCTCGCCGAGAACGGCGCGTACTTTCCGGTTTGGAACGCGAATACCTCGGGCAGTTTTGTGTACGGCAGCCCGCCCAACCCGATTGAATTCCGCCATTCGCGGATCAACGATTACCATTTCAACGCGCAATTCGCTGACGGTCACGCCGCCTGGGTCGAGTTCAAAATGGGCATTTGGGCCAATAGCGATTATACCATGGACCGCCGCCAATGAAGGAAAACCGAGAAACTGACCTCGCCCCAATTTCAGTCTGAACTCCGAAAATTAAATACCATCAAACCAAACAACCTATGAAAACAATCAGTCGTTCCTTATCCACCCTGACGGCGTTGGGCTGTTTGGGGTTGGTTACATCCGCAGTGCAGGCCGCGGATATCGTGAAAAATAATAACTTGGACAACCTGGACTTGGGCAGCAGTTGGGTGGGTGGGATTGCTCCCGCGGCCACGGACGTAGCTGTGTTTGGCAACACCTACGCCACGACAGGCAAGTTGAACGTCGGCGCGGCCGTGCAATGGCAGGGATTGCGCGTCACTTCCCCCGGCGGCGCGGTACTGATCAATAACAGCGTTGCGGGAAACAACATCGGCATCGGCACCGGCGGCATTGACCTGTCAGGTGCGACGGCGGATCTCGTCATCTGGCGCTACGCGTTGAATGCCAGCCAGACATGGGACGTTGCGGCCGGGCGCACTTTTCGGATTGGTTCGCCGGACGCAACATTTTACCCGGCGGCCAATAACGGGAACGTCAATCGCGTCGGCGTTTTTGTGAACAATGCGCCAGGAGCCACCATCACTAAAAATGGCGCGGGTGTAGTCTTGCTGGATTTGGGGAACACCACGCTGGGCGATGTCAACTGGCGGGTCAACGCCGGGGTGCTGGCCAACGTCTGGCATCGGGAAAATGCCTTTGGCACCGGCACGATTGCCCTTGCGGGCGGCGGTCTGGCATCCGGCACCCCGGTCGCCGGTTCGGTTGGCAACTGGACATGGAACAACCCGATTGTGCTGGAGGCGGCAACCACTTCGTTCATCGACCACCAGAATGTTTCAGGGAGCGGACGCTGGTTGAAGCTGGAAAATCCGATCTCCGGGAGTGGAAACCTGGAACTGCGCAATACGGGCGTGGGATTCGACAATTTGAACAACGGTTTCATTCTGGCCGGGGACAACACCTTGAGCGGCACCCTGACCATTCTCCCCAGCAGCATCGTGCGGGTGGGCGGAAGCGCCCCGGGTGAAAATAATGCCAACGCGGGCATATTCGGCACTTTGGGGGATGCCACGGTGGTCAATAATGGTTGGCTGACTTTTGCTCGCACGGATTTCTATGAGACGACCAATAACATCTCGGGCAGCGGAGCGGTGCGCATCGGCAGCGAATCGCTCGTGGGTACTGACGGCCAAAATGTGACGGTGCATGGGCAGTGGACTTATACCGGAAATACCTTGATCAACCGGGGCACGTTGGCTCTGGCCGCCGGCAGCTCGTTGCCCAACACGGCGGAGATTTATCTCAACGCGCCCGATGGCGAAACGGCGGTGTTGGACGTTTCCGCCTTGGGCAGCTACACCTTGGACAGCGGACGGAAGTTGCTGGGGCGCGGCAACACCGGCATCAACCAGGTTTATGGCAACTTCATCGCGACCAGCGGCAGCCAACTCGTGCCCGGCGGCAGCAATGCGGTCAACGCCCTGAGCTTTGTCAACGACCTCACCCTGAGCGGCGGCGGTACGATCCAGGTGGACATTCGGGATGGGATTACGGACAGCATTCAGGTTTTCGGGAACTTGTCGGCTGCCGGAGTGACCACGATAGAATTTGTTTCCTCTGGCCCGTTAAATACCGGTGAGTATCCGTTGGTGCAGGTCAGCGGCAACTTTGCCGGGAATATCGGCAATTTCACGTTCACCGGTTTGATCTCACAGGGCACGCGACAGACTTTCAGTCTGGCCTACAACACCGCGAATAATCCGAACAGTCTGGTATTGGTCGTGGGCGGGGCGCCGCCCGCGAATCTCACTTGGGTGGGTGACGGCAGCGCCAATGTCTGGGATCAGGGGGGAGCGGCCAATTGGACGGACGGAGTGGGGCCGGAGAAATTTTTCATTGGCGACTCCGTGACCTTCGACGATTCCGGTTCGATGACACCCGCGGTGAATTTGGTCGGGACATTGCAACCAGCCAACGTGACCGTCAGCGCCAGTGGCGATTACACCTTCAGCGGCACGGGAGAAATCCAGGGCGGCGCCACTTTGACGCAAAATGGGCCGGGCACTCTGACGCTGGCAAACAACAACAATTACACCGGTGCCACCACGGTGAACGGCGGAACATTGGCGGTCACCGGCACCAGCACTTTGGCTACGTTGAACAATGTGGTGGGCAGCACCGTGACGGCGAACGGCACGCTAAACTACACGAACGGTTCGTTGCTGGGCGCGTTGACCGGGACGGGCACGCTGACGCGCTATGGCCAATCCGATACGGTCTTTGGCCAGTTCACGCAGCCGGACGGTCTGGCGTTCAACGGCACGCTGCGCCTGCGGGGCAGCGCGGCGAGTCTGACTCCGGGCAATTTGCAACCGGCCACCGGCCGTTTTTGGCTGCATGATCCCAACGGTTCGCAACTCACCGGCACCCGGTTCAACCTCGACACCGGCAGCAGCGCCACCAACGCCCAGGACGTGATCATCGGTGATTGGGACGGGACTTCGGGAAATCGGCTGCTGACCCTGGCTTCTCTGACCGGTTATGGTTCGTTGCGCAGCGATGCCGGCAACGAAGGCGTGCGCCACATTGTCGTTAATCAGGCCGGGAACACGACCTTCAATGGCATGGTGTTGGCGCACGGCAGCACGCACAATCCGCCTATTCTGCGCAGCGTGCTCTTCGAGAAGCAGGGAGTGGGCACGTTGACAATGGCCAATGTGCTCGGACGCCAAACCCAGGCGGCCGGAGGATCACCAGCCACCCTGGCGCTGCTCGTGACCGGCGGCAAACTGGTGCTGCAAGCGACCAATACCATTGAAGGCCCAATCACCATTGGCGGCGGCGCAACGCTGGAGGTGGACGGCGCAGGATTGCTGGGCAACGGCATCACCGCCATCACCAATGACGGCGCGTTGATTTGGAGCAGTTCCGCCGGTCAAATCGTTACCGGCAGCGTCTCGGGACCCGGCAGCGTCACCAAGGATGGCGCCGGTGAGTTGGCGCTTGCGGGCGTGGATTCCTACACCGGCAATACCTTGGTCAATGCCGGTACGCTCGCCGTTACCACGGCACGAACCGGCGTCGGCAATTTCACGGTGGCGGCCGGGGCGACACTGGCGGTGGCGAATCTGGAGAACGCAGCGTCAGCCCAAATGAACACGCTTACCTTGGGTGGCAGCGGTGCGGCGACGTTGGAGATTCGCCACTTGGCGAGCCAAACGGTGCCGGTGATCAACGCCGCCGGCGGCTTGGTCGCAAACGGCGCAAACACAATCAAGATTGCGGATGCGGACGGGCTGGTTGCCACCGGTGTGTATCCGTTGGTGGCTTACAGTTCATTCACAGGCAATCTGCCCACGCTGGCTGCCCTACCGGCGGGCGTGACGGCCACTTTGCTCGACGATACCGCCAACCAACGAATTGTGTTGAATGTGACTGGTGTGCCGTCCGTGGTTGATCCGAATCCCACCAACATCACCGTCTCAGTTTCCGGTAACAGCCTGGTATTGAGCTGGCCAGCCAGCCACCTTGGCTGGACGTTGCAAGCCCAAACCAACTCGTTATCGGTGGGATTGAATCCGGATCCGAATGCATGGTCTGACGTGCCGGGCTCGACTGCCGTCAATCAGTGGACAATCACTGTGGACCCGGCCAATCCGACTGTTTTCTACCGGTTGCGCCTCCAGCCGTAATGCCGCCGCATCGGTAAAGCCGAGGACTGGTGCCCCGCAGCGCTTTGTGCGCTGCGGGGGCTACGGCCCGAGGCCGGGTGCAAGTTGTAATAAAAAATGACAGGTGCATGATGATTGTCAGAAACGGATCAGGCCTTTACCGTTACTACAAATTCGAACCCAAAGACTGTAGCCATCCATGAAAATAAAAACGACGATTCGCGCGCTCGCCATTTCGAGCATTGTTCCCATGCTGTTGGCCACCGCGTTAGCCGATACGATCAACAATAATTGGTCGGGCGTTGCGGGTGACAAAGGCAACATGACCGGCCTGGCATTTCAGGCAGACGCCGGCAACTATCCGAACAGCATTGATCCTCTCGGTTCATTGACGCCGACGATTGAGCTGACCCGGTTAACCCTTTTCCGTCCCAACGACGCCACCACGCCTTCCTTTGGTACCGGAGCACGACAAGTGGCCGATGCGGACACCCCGGTATATCTGGACGTGTACACCACCATGACGGGTAACACGTTTTCCGGCTACCTCGGCTCGTCCAGTTCTTCGGTCACCTGGTCCAGCACCTCGCCGGACCAAGCCTATTCGTTTGATTTCAGCGGCTTGGTGCTGTCGAGTTCGGCGAAATACTGGTTTGTGTTTTCCCAGGATAATGTGGAGGGCAACGACGCGAACTTCCGGCTGAAGCTCAATACGTCTGGAAACGATGCCACGCCGGGCGAGGGCAAAGGGTATCTCGTGAATGACACCATTCAATCGCTGACCCAGGCCGGCGTGGCGCAGGATTGGGGCTTCGCGTTCACTGCGGAATTTACGCCCGTCCCCGAGCCCACCAGTGCGACTTTGCTCGGATTGGCCTTGGCCGGGTTATTGGCCTGGCGGCGCCGCTGATTGCTGCCGTCGGCGGGTTGAGCCGGCATTGGTTGTTTTGCCGACACGCGCGGTTTTTGCCGCGCGTGCTGTGTGTACCCCGTCGGTGATGATGCGTATTGTCCATTGCGCCACCAGTCGGGCGGAATGGACTTAATGCTGCTGCGGTGCAGCTTCCGGTTGTCCTTGCGCCGCGAACTGCCCACACTGCCGCGCCAGTGAATTCATCAGTCAGTCCTGGAAAGGTTGCCTGGTTTGTTGTCGCGTTGCTCGTTCCCGTCGCGCTCCTGAATTATCTCGACCGCCAAATGCTGGCCACCATGAAGGCTTCGATGGTGGCGGATATTCCGACCATCGCTAATCGGGCGGATTGGGGGCTTGTACTCGGGTTCTTCAAATGGACCTACGCCATTCTGAGTCCGTTTGGCGGGTACGTGGCCGATCGCATCGGACGGCATCGGGTCATCAGCGCCAGTTTGTTGATCTGGTCCGCAGTGACTTGGTGGACGGGTCACACCACGACGTTTCATGAATTGGTGGTTACGCGGGCGTTGATGGGAATCAGTGAGGCGTTCTACATGCCGGCGTCGCTGGCGTTCATTGCCGATTACCATCCGGGACTGACGCGGTCACGCGCCATCGGTGCATCAAACCGGAATTTACGTGGGCCAGATTCCGGGCGGTTTTGCCGGCTACGTCGCGGATTCACCGAACACGGCTGGCGCTGGGCGTTTACGACCTGTGGATTGATCAGAATGATCTATGCGATGCCGCTGATGGCGTTGTTGTCGGTGCTGGTGGTGCTGGTGATTCGACCGCAAGGCGATGACAAGCCGACCGCTTGACGTCAGGTGCGATTCATTGCGGTGAGCCAAGCGGGCGCTCGACTGCGATCGCGGTTCAATGGGCTGCCGCTTGCACCGGAGCAATCAGGTTCAACGATTTGACTTGGTGCAGCAGGCGCGAGCGTTGTTCGGCAGTTAAATTACGCAACGGCGCACGCACCGGTCCGCAATCCACCCCCTTCAAACTCATCAACGCTTTGCCGCTGGGGAGTACGCCAAAAACGACCAGCACCTCCACCAGTTTCACGGATTTCAGTTGCAACGCGCGCGCGGTGTCGAGCTGACCGGCGCGGAATGCCTTGATCATCTCGTAATACATCGGCGCGCAATAGTTGTACGTGCTGCCCACCGCCCCGGTCACGCCGAGCGCCAACGCGCCAAGCAGCATTTCGTCGCAACCAAACAGAATGTTGAAGCGGCCGCCCTCGAAGTCGAGGCACTCCTGCAGTGCCATGAGGTCCGTGCTGCTGAATTTGATTCCGACCAGGTTGGGAATGCGGCCCTCGGCCTGACGCAGGAATTCCAGCATGGAGAGGTTCACTCCGGTCAACGGCGGGATGTGGTAAAAGTAAAATGGCAACGACGCGCACTCTTTGGCAACTGGCACGCAAAAATCGAGCAGCTCCGCAACGGTGGCCGGCTTGTAGTAGCTGGGCGCGATCACACTGACCGCGTCGGCCTGAATGCGCTGGGCGTGGGCGGCCAGTTGCTTGGCTTCCTCCAGACTGTTGTGACCAACGTGAACGACCAGTTGCAGCGCGGTGTTTTTGAGGGCGTCCCGCCAAGCCTGGGCGATTTGTTGCCGCTCCTGGGTGCTCAACGAGAGCCCTTCCCCGGTGCTGCCGCAGATGAAAGCGCCTGTAACGCCGTCGGCGACGAGGCGGGCGGCTTGCAATTCGATCGCGGATAAATTGATGCGACCGTCAGCGTGCATGGCGGTGAACGGTGCCGCCACTAGTCCGCTCAACCCGTTTGGATGGTTCTTCATGGGCGGTCAACTTAATACCGGCCGCTGGCGATTAGGAGGAAATTATCTTGTCATTTTTACGGACAGGTAACAGACTGCTGGCGCAGCCGTCGGACGCAGTGTGGTTATGGAACAATTGCCCAAACGCACCTCGTTGGTCGCCCAAACCCTGGCGATTTTGCGGGAAGCCATCATGACGGGACAATGGCTGGAGAAATTGCCGGGCGAACAGGAATTGTGCCAACGCTTTCAAGTTAGTCGCATCACCATTCGCGCGGCTTTGCACCAATTGCAGCGCGAAGGTTGGGTGACTGCCGGCCAGGGACGGCGCCGTTCCGTTACCCAACAAGTCGCGAATCGTCAGACCGCGCCAGCCGATCGCCGGGTCGTTTTGTTGTCGCCGTTGGCCCTGCAAAGTCTGCCTGCGGCGACGTTGCTCTGGGTGGACGCGCTGCGCGCCAACCTGACGGCCGTCGGCTATCAGCTTGAATTCCTGGCCAGCGCCAGTTGCTATGCGGCGCGTCCGCTGCACGCACTGACCACGCTGATGCAAAAGCGGCAGCCGGCCGCTTGGGTGCTTTACCTCTCCACCGCCGCGTTGCAGCAGTGGTTTTCCGACCGCAATCTGCCTTGCGTCATCAGTGGCTCGATGCATTCGGGGGTGCATTTGGCGTCGGTGGACATTGATTACGCAGCCACCTGCCAGCATGCGGTGGGCCGTTTTGCGGCCAAGGGACATCGTCGCGTGGCGCTCTTGTTGCCGCGCAGCGAGCAATCCGGGGACATGGAAAGCCGCCGCGGTTTCAGTGCGGCCGGCGCGCAGTCGCCGTCGTGTGAAACCTTGGTAGTTTCGCACGATGGCACGGTGCCGTCCATCTGCCGCACTTTGACTCAATTGGTGCAAGGCCTCCGCTCGGTGACGGGCATTTTAGTGGCCAAACCAGCGCATGTCGTCACTGCCGTCACTCATCTGCTGCGGAACAACATCAAAATCCCCGAGGCGTTGAGCTTGATCTCCCGCGACGACGATCCGCTGTTGGAATACCTCGTGCCTTCAATTGCGCGCTATCATGTGGATGCCCAGTTGTTTGCCCGTAAAATTTCGCGTTTGGTGGTGGATTTGATTCAAGGCGGCGTCACGCGGCGGCAGGAGGTTCGGTTGTTGCCAGCATTCTTTCCGGGCGAAACCTTGTCGGCAGCGCCCCTGTTACAACAAAAGACAAGTTGAATCCACTGGAGCGTGGGTGGAATTCGATTACGCTGGCAACCAGTCAAATGATCACCGTCAGCCACAACACTCTTTCTGCCGATTCTCAAGCCGCAGAGACCAGGATCAGCCCCGCTGCAAATTCACCCACGCTTTGCCCAAAAACCTCCGAGACAAAGTCGGGCGGCAATCTTGGTGTGGTCAGTAGCCCGGTCCGTCCGCCCCAAGTGGGGCGCGGCCATGAGCGACGACCGACCTTGCCATTTTCCAAGGACAACGTGGCGCGCTGGCTGCAACTCTCTTTCTTGGGCATGGTTTGTCTGGCGGCCTCCGCTTCCGCACAAACTTTGCGGCTGTTCGTACTCACCGGCGAGGCGAACAGCCTCGGCACCCCGACCACCAACACCGAAGTGAGCATGGTGTTGCCGCGGGTGGGTTCTCAACCACCCGAGCACAACTTGAATGTACCGTTTTTTTACGACAACACTGCCGATGGAACACCGGTGGGCGATGCGGCGCTCGGTGATTCGGGTGGGGCGTGGACCAACATCTGTTTGCAAAAGGGTGGTTATTACGCCTACAGCGCCGACCACTGGGGACCAGAAGTGGGTTTCGCCCGGTTGCTTTGGGACGTGGGCTATCGTGATTTCGGTATTGTGAAGTCGAGCCGCGGTGATGGCGGCAATTCCTTTTGGAATAAAACCAATGCCGACCATCACATGTACGACAAGGTGGTCAGCACGGTTAACAGCGCCGTGCTCGCTTTGCCATCCGGGTACTCCGATTACCAAATTGTGGGTCTCCTCTATTTGCAGGGCGAGAGCAATGACAGCGTTGAAGCGGCCGCAGCGGATACCCGGTTCGCCACACTGCTGGCCAATTTGCAAAGCGACCTTCCGAAGGCGCGCGGCATGAAGGCCGTCCTTGGCGAGATCGCCGCCGACACCGCCGGCAACCGCCTGCTTACAACTCAAAAACAACAGGCGCTGGCCGCCAACCGCACTGACATCGGCTTTGCCTCGTCCACGGGACTCACCGTGCAAAACGTGGACGGGCAGGGGATCCACTACAACGCGGATTCGCTCATCATCATGGGCGAGCGCATGGCGGGCGAGGCCATCCGATTGGGAATCCTGCCGGAAACCGTGTTGCCGCAGCCGGCCAGTCTTTACGCTTGGTATCGAGGGGATCACGGCGTGATTCCGGCGGCGCAGGCGACCGTCGCGCGTTGGGTCAATCTCTTCAGCGGCGCACCAGCCCGCGACCTAGCGCAAATCGTCGGCACCCCGACGTTGACGAATTCGTACTTCCTCACCGCCACCCAGCGGAATTTTGTGCGGTTCGATGGCGCGACCCAGGCAACTTGGGCCACGGCCGGCAACTTTGGCGCGATCAATTCCGCGCGAACCTTGCTGTTTGCCACGCGGGTGACCGGAACGAGTGACGGTTTTCTGTTCGACGGCTCGACCGGTACCGGCATGTCCCGCGCCCAAGTGCGCACTAACACCTGGCAGGTGGGCGTGCAAGCCGGTCCGGCGGCGCAGGGACCGAATGCCGACACTCCCACTGCGCCGCGCGAGATCGGCGTCTGGCAGTTCCATGAATTCGGTTTCACTCCCACCAACTCCGGCACCCAGGTGCGTCACTGGATCAACGGCACCAACGTGGCTGATTTTTTTGATCCCCAACCCAACGGGCTTGGCGGGTTCATCGTCGCGGCCAACGTGCAGGCGCAGCGTTTTCTGAACGTGGACATCGGGGAAATCCTGGTTTATTCGGGCGAGTTGACCCCGACTGCGCGCAGCAATGCGCTGGCCTACCTGGCGGGGAACTGGGCGAGCAGTGAAGTGTTGACGCCGCCGGAGCCTCCCGATCTGCCGCCCTTCATTCCGGTCTTTCAAGGCGGAGTGGACGGTTACACCTGCTTCCGCATCCCGGCGTTGTTGACCACCCACAAAGGCACCGTCATCGCCATGAGCGACGGGCGCATCGGCAATTGCGGGGACATTCCCACGCCGTTGGATCTCGTGATCAAGCGCAGCTTCGATAACGGCCGGACTTGGGGGCCGTTGCAGGTGGTGACCGACTACGGTAGCAATCCCAACGACAAGGACACTTATCCGTTCTACGGTCAGACAAACATTGCGCGCGTCTCGGCCGGCGATGCGGCGCTGTTGTTGGATGAAACGAACGGCCGCATTTGGACGCTTTACGACAATGGCGGAGTGATCGGCGGCGCGCGTAAAATCAAACTGGAAATGAAATACAGCGACGACGACGGGGCCACCTGGTCGCCGCGCATCGACGTCGAAGCGCAGAATCCCGGCATTCGCACCAGCACCAGGGAATTTCTTGCCGGTCCGGGCAACGGCATTCAGATCCATGACGGTCCGTACGCCGGACGACTGGTGTTTCCGGTGTATGCGTATAACAATCCGTCCGCGTCAATGGTGATTTACAGCGATGATCATGGCGCGACCTGGCAACGCAGCGCGAATTCCATCACCAACGGCGGCGAGATTCAAGTCGCCGAACTGCCGGGGGGCGAGCTGATTGCCGCCTGTCGCAACAATGGTTTTCCGTGGAGCGGCGTCCGCACGTTCAGTCGCAGCACCAACGGCGGCGTGACTTGGGGGCCGCCCTATACCGAGACGGTGAATCCACCGACCATTTCCGATCCGCAGTGCCAGGGCAACATTTACACGCTGACCACCACCAACAACAGCAACACCAACCGCATTCTGTTCGCGAACGCGTCGCATCCGACCGCGCGGGTGAACATGACGCTGCGATTGAGCTACGACAACGCCGTCAGTTGGCCGGTGAGCAATCAGGTTTATGCCGGGGGCTCGGCCTATTCCTCCGTCAGTAAACTGGCCACGGGTGAGGTGGGACTGCTCTTCGAGAAGGATCCTTATGGCAACCTGGATTTCACCTGGCGTTCGATCGCGCAAATCACCGACGGCGCGGATTCCTTGCCAGCCTACGATGTTTGGAAAGCCGGACAGTTTTCACCGGAACAACTCATGGATCCCGGCATCTCCGGACCGAACGCCGATCCCGACGGTGATGGCTTTACCAACCAGGAGGAGTTCACCGCCGGCACCAATCCGCTCAGCGCGGCGAGCCGGTTGCAGTTGCGGATTGTGCCAACTGCCACCAACGCGCTGTTGAATTTTGACGCGGTTTCCAATAAATCCTACACCATCAAGCAACGCGCGGATTTTGATTCCGGCACGTGGTCGCGCTGGCAGGACTTTGCCGCGCTGACTTCCAACACGTCCGTGGCGTTCCCCGCGCCAACCACAAACACCACCGGTTTTTTTCGCCTGGTGACCCCGTGCCTACCGTGAAAGAGTGATGAGGCAAACCCGGCTCATGATAACCACCGTGGCAACCCTGACGGCGGCTCGCGCGTGGGCGGGAATCGGAGCGGATGATCTGCGTTGGTCGCAATTGCCGCCGTTGCCAGACCCGGTTGGTGTCGCGGGCGCATTTGCCGGAGTGAGCGACGGAAAACTGTTCGTGGCTGGTGGTGCAAACTTCCCCGACAAAATGCCGTGGCAAGGCGGCCAAAAGATCTGGCTCGACACGGTGTATGCGCTCGACCAAACCAATTCTCATTGGCGGGTCGTGGGCAAGTTGCCTCGACCCCTCGCTTACGGCGTTTCCTTGACGACGAAACATGGAGTGTTGTGCATCGGGGGCAGTGATGCGATGCGGCACTATGCGGACACGTTTCTGCTGACTGAAACGAACGGTAAGATTGTCATCCGCTCGCTGCCGTCGTTGCCCGTGCCGCTGGCGAATGCCGCCGGCGCGTTGGTCGGGCAGGTGGCTTACGTGGCTGGTGGAGCTGAAACGCCCGGTGAACAAGCGGCCTTAAATCGCGTCTTTGCGTTGGACCTGGCTGCTTCCAAACCCGAGTGGCGAGAACTTCCACCTTGCCCCGGCGAGGCGCGAATCCTCGCCGCGGCTGGCGCAACCGCGGACGCTTTTTACCTGCTGGGCGGCGCGGCTTTGCGATTGCAGGGCGATCAGGTGAAACGGGTTTATCTGCGCGACGCGTGGAAGTATTTGCCCGCGGCCGGAAAGTGGGAGCGTCTGGCGGATTTACCGTGGCCATCAGTGGCCGCGCCTTCGCCCGCGCCGATTGTGGATTCCACCTTGTTGCTCCTCGGCGGCGATGACGGTTCACTGACGGGCTTCCAACCACCGGAACGACATCCGGGATTTCCGCGCGTGGCGCAAGCGTTGGATTTGCGCAGCGGTACTTGGTTGCAATGGGACGGTTTACCGATGGCGCGCGCCACACTTCCGGCAACGGAATGGCGCGGACTTTTTGTGTTGCCGAGCGGCGAGGTCCGTCCGGGCGTGCGTTCACCGGAAGTTTGGACAGTACGATGGGCCGCACCGCGTTGAGTTCGCGCCAACCAAGGAGCACCAACGTCACCGTCGCATTTCATTTTGACTGTGATCCGGATTTTGCGCAGGAATGGTTTGTCGCGTCGGCGCTGGCGAGTCGCCCGGCGCGTTGTCACTGATCTTGGCTGATGAAACCTCTGCTGCTGCACGCTCCACAACAACTCGCGGAAACCTATCGTTCCACGCTGCTGAATGACGTCGTACCGTTCTGGCTGCGGCACGGGATGGATCGGGAGTTCGGTGGCGTCCTGACCTGCCTGGATCGTGACGGCACGGTGATTGACACGGATAAATCCGTCTGGTTTCAGGGGCGCGCCGGTTGGGTTTTTGCCACGCTCTATAACACGGTCGAAAAACGACCGGAATGGCTGGAGGCGGCGCGTTCGTGTCGGGATTTTTCACGGCGGCACTGTTTTGCACCGGATGGCAAAATGTATTTTGCCGTGACGCGCGAAGGGCAGCCCTTGCGGATGCGTCGTTATGTCTTCAGCGAAAGTTTCGCCGCCATCGCCAATGCGGCTTACGCCCGTGCCACCGTCGAAGCTCAAGCCGCCGAGGATGCGGTAAAAGCTTTCGCAACCTATCTGCGATATTCCTTCACTCCCGGTGTGATGACGCCAAAGTTTGAACCAACCCGCCCGCAACAGGGAATTGGGAGTCACATGATCGGGCTGGCCACCGCGCAGGAAATTCGCGCGCATTTGGGGGACGTGAAGGTTTCCGGGCGCGCCTGCACGGAATGGATTGATTTTAATCTGTCCGCGATCGAAAGAGATTTCGTGAAACCGGAACACCAGGTGTTGATGGAAACCGTCGGAGCGCGCGGCGAGATACTGGATCATCACGACGGGCGCACGTTGAATCCCGGTCACGCGATCGAATGTGCCTGGTTCATCATGCACGAAGGCAAACTGCGGGACGATGCGCGCCTCCGCCGGCTCGGCTGTCAAATCCTGGATTGGATGTGGGCGCGCGGCTGGGATGAGGAATACGGCGGGCTGTTTTATTTCCGGGATTTGCGGGGCTTGCCGGTGCAGGAATACTGGCACGACATGAAGTTCTGGTGGCCGCACAACGAAGCCATCATTGCCACGATGCTGGCGTATCAAATCACGCGCGATGCGAAATACGCCCACTGGCATCAGCAGGTGCATGACTGGAGTTTCCAGCATTTTGCCGATCCGGAGTTTGGCGAGTGGTATGGCTACCTTCATCGCGACGGCCGGCTCTCCTCGCGCGCTAAGGGCACCATGTACAAGGGGCCGTTTCACTTGCCGCGCATGTTGTGGTATGGCGCGCGGCTGGCCGCGGAACTGGCCGCGACCTGACATCGGCGTGACTCCACCCGGCGGATTGGTTTACGTGGGGGTGGTGGTGGGCGATACCCTGCAACAAATCCACGCTGCGGAACAGCAGCGGATCGTGGAGGCCGCCCGGAACTACTTCGCGCGTATCGGCCCGGTCACGCTCTCCCCCGAACAATATCTGGGCATCGGTTTGAGCCCGACCGACGAAAAAGCGCTGCACACGTTGTTCGCCATCAAAACCCGCTCATTCAGGAGTATGGCGTCGTCACGCTGGCCACCCATCCCGGCACCTCACCGGAGTAGAACCCGCCCCTGACCGCCTGAAGGCGGGACTACGAACTTGAGCTCGCTTGTAGTTCCGGCTTTAGCCGGTTTGAAACTGTCCCCGCGCGAAAAGGTTCTGGGGTGAGGATGGAAGGATGGCGGAGGCATCCCTCCATTTTCTGCATCCCGGTGGCGGTTCCGATTCCTCGCTTAACCGGGGATGCGTCAGTGAGATCAGGCGCGATCCTATTTCCCGCCCGTGTTGGTTTGGGGCCTATCTCTCCCGGATTTCCCAGCCTCTAAACCCAGCCCGGCGACCCCTCCGGAACGGCTCCGGCCAGCGTTCGGCCAGGGGGCTCATCCAGCAGCTGCCCGTTTCGCTCAATCGCCGTCCGGCCAGCCTCAGACAGCCGGGGCCACGGCACCCTTCAGCGTTGCACCACCGCCCGGGCCGTAGCGGACGAAGCGGAGGCGGTCAATATCCGCCCCGCATTGCGATAATCCGCGGGCGGTTGGCGCCATACCGGCGTTACGCTGGCGCGGGCGGCTCCTGCGCAGCCGCGTCCTGTGCGCGCTTCCACTGCTGTAAACGTAACCGATACTGAACGTCGGGTTCCGCAATCCGCCGGAAGTGTTCCAGCACGGCCGCCCGCATCCCAAAACTACCCAGGCCGAGCCGGTCATCATCGGTTTGCGGGCGCGCCGTCTCCGGCTTGGGCCGCAGCATCAAGGCCTGGCCCTGACGAAGTCCCGGTGAGTCCTTGCGGTTGAGATGGCCCGCCCGGGCCAGCATCCGGGCGTTGGCCGCGATGGTCTTCTCCATGTCGGCCAACAGGGTGTCGGGGGATTCGGTGGCGTCCTCCATCGGAATGAGACCCGCGAGGCGGGCGACTTCCTGCCAGCCGTAATCCCGGCCGACCCGCATCAGCGTTCGTTCCAGATCATCGAAGGCCTTCTCCACTTCCACGACGGCGCCAATCCGTGTTTCCGGAAACAGCACGCTGGCGCGAAAACCGTCGCCGCGCTCCCGGACGTTGAAAAACAACGCTTCGAACAGCCGCACCACTGCGACGTCCAGTTCGAGTTGGAGGGCGATGCCTTCCAGCGAAATGTCCCGGACGCATAGAAATCCCTGGAGCACCCGGCGCAGGTTCTGGCACTCGGGCGATGCCTGCAACGCATGGGCCATCGCCATCGGTTCATCGCGGGCGCCTTGCAGATAACGGTAGGCGCGACGGATGCTGGGATCCCGCAGGGCCGCCGGCAGCGGCTCGCGGGAAGCATGGTGAGTCAGGGCCACGCGCCAGCCCCATTGCGGATTATGCATCGCCTCCGCCCAGCGGTGGTGCGCCGCCTCCGGCGGGTTCTTCGACCGGCGCCCGGGGTGGGGCGGATTACAACGGTAGGCCACAGAGTCTGCCGGGAGCAGACGGAACGTTTCGCGGACGGCGTTCGTATTCATCATGTCGGGGCGCCGGCGCACCGGCGACTTGGCGGGAGGATACGATAAGACAGGCAAAAGATCACGCGGGAAGTGCGGCGATGATTGGCTTGATTTGCCGGGGCATCCGCACCCGGCCGCCGGCGCGGCGCGCTCGCGCTTGCCCGGCAAGGGGGTTTCGTTCCACCTTGGACACGGTGAAACCCACGCCACAGCCGTATCCACTGCCGAAGACGTTGGACGAACTGCTCGCCAACGCGGCGCACTATGCCGCCTATTGCCTGAACTATTCCGGCAGCGTCACGCCCGCCTGCTTCCTCCTGGCGGCGGAGGGACAAAGAATGCTGACACCGCGCGGCCTCGCCGATGAGGCGCAGAAGAACGATTTCGCCAACCTCGCCCGGCTGGCCTGCCTCGCGTGGGACGCGACCGCCTGTGTGATGGTGCTGGAAGTCTGGGCCAAGTTCGCCACGCCCGAGGCACCACTCGACCTCACGGAGGCGCCGTCCGAAGCGCTGGATCGGAAGGAATATGTCATCCTCGCCGGGGAATCGCGGGGCGGCAATCGCCAGCAGTTTCTCCCCATCGTCCGCTACGACAACGGCAAGTTTTACCGGCTCGGCGATCCCGAGGAACCGGGGGTGGAGATGCAGGGGCGCTTTGCGCAGATTCTGCCGCCGAAGGCGCCCGACGCCGCGACCCGTGAACTTGCCCAGGCCCTGCTGGCGGCGCAGGAGGCCCGCGTCACACCCGGCGGGCGGGGACGTTGAACCGCGCCATCCCAACCCGCCGCCCCCCTTGCCGCATCCGCCAACATCCCGTCCCGTTGAATCCCTCAGTGGGCTGATCGAGCGGGTCACATTCTTCAACGAGGAAAATGGTTGGTCAGTGCTCAAGGTCAAAGCCAAGGGGCATCGGGACCCGGTGACGGTGATTGGCTCGCTTCCCTCCGTCAGCCCGGGGGAATGGGTGACCGCCGAAGGCCGGTGGATTCAAGACCGGGAGTTCGGGCTTCAATTCCAAGCGGAGAGGTTGAACAGCACGGCGCCCACGACCAAGGAAGGCATCGAGAAATATCTGGGCAGCGGCATGGTCAAGGGTATCGGGCCGATCTATGCCAAGAAGCTCGTGGCGAAGTTCGGCGAACAGATCTTCGACATTATCGAATCGCAGTCGGCCCGGTTGGAGGACGTGGACGGCATCGGCCCCAAGCGCCGGAAGCGGATCAAAAACGCCTGGGCCGAGCAGAAGGTCATCCGCCAGATCATGGTGTTCCTGCACAGCCAGGGCGTGAGCACCAGCCGGGCGGTGCGCATTTACAAGACCTATGGTGAGAACGCGATTGAGCAGGTGCAGGCCAATCCGTATGCGCTGGCCAAGGACATCCACGGCATCGGCTTCAAGACCGCCGATCAGATTGCGCAGAAGATCGGCATCCCGCACGACTCCTTGATCCGGGCCTGTGCCGGCCTGAGCCACGTGCTTCTGGAGGCGACCGGGAACGGCCACTGCGCCCTCCCGCTCGAGTTCCTGAAGGACGAAGCCGGCAAGCTCCTGCTTGTGGACGAGAACGTGGTCACCGCGGCGTTGGCGAAGACGCACGCCGACCGCGACCTCGTGACGGAAAAGATCAACGATCAAGACCTTGTCTTCCTGCCCGCGTTGAAACGGGCCGAGGCAGGGATCGCCGCCCGGATCAAGACCTTGAGTCGCCTGCCGTCCGCGTATCCGCCCATTGATTTCGACAAAGCGGTGGCGTGGTGCCAGGACAAGACCGGCAAGGCGTTGTCCCCCAGCCAGCGGGAGGCGCTGAAGCAGGCCCTGACCCGCCGGGCACTCGTCATCACCGGCGGGCCGGGTGTCGGCAAGACCACGCTGGTCAACGCCATCCTGAAAATCCTGACCGTCAAACAAGTCCGCTGCCTGCTGTGTGCGCCGACCGGGCGGGCAGCCAAACGGATGTCAGAAGCGACCGGCCTGGAGGCCAAGACGATTCATCGGTTGCTCGAAGTCCAACCGGCCACCGGCACCTTCACGCGGAATGACGGCAACCCGTTGGACTGTGATCTCCTGGTCGTGGACGAATGTTCGATGGTGGACGTGCCCCTGATGAATCACCTGCTGCGGGCGCTCCCGCGGAACGGCAGCCTGCTGCTCGTCGGCGATGTGGACCAACTACCCTCGGTCGGCCCGGGCATGGTGCTCAGAAACATCATCGCCAGCGGCGTGGTGTCGGTGGTGCGGTTGACGGAGGTGTTCCGTCAGGCGACGCATAGCCGGATCATCACGAATGCCCACCGGATCCATGCGGGCCAGATGCCGGCGTTTGCGGCCAAGGGTGGCGAATCGGATTTCTACTTCGTCGAGCGGGAGACGCCGGAGCGCATCGCCGACACGTTGATGGACATGGTGAAGCACCGGATGCCCGGCAAGTTCCGGCTCGATCCAATCCGGGACATCCAGGTGCTTTGCCCGATGAACCGGGGCTCGCTCGGCATCCGGGAATTAAACCTCCGCCTCCAGGCCGAACTGAACCCGGCCAGGTCCGGGGAGCCAACCGTGGAAAAGTTCGGGTGGCAGTTTCGGATCCGGGACAAAGTGATCCAGACGGAAAACGATTACGACAAGGACGTGTTCAATGGGGACATCGGGCAGATCGTGAAGATTGATCCCGTCGAGCGCGAGGTCACGATCCGGTTCGACCCGCGGGAGGTGGTTTACGATTTCGGGGAACTCGATGAGATCGCGCTCGCCTACGCCATCACGATCCACAAGTCGCAGGGGTCGGAATTCCCGGCGATCGTGACGCCTTTGGCGATGCAGCAGTATTTGTTGCTCCAACGCAACCTCGTTTACACCGGAATCACACGGGGCAGGAAGCTCGTCGTGCTGATTGGACAAAGGAAGGCGCTGGCGCTGGCCGTGCGGAACAACAAGACGGAGAACCGGTTTACGGGGCTGCTGACCCGGCTCACCGCGGTTGATGCTACCGGCGCCCATGGCAGCCTGTGACCGTGAGACCCGCATCGGACAAGAATCAACCGACGCCAGCAGACGGACGCCTGGCCGCCAAGTTCGCATCCTCCTCCTGGATGATGTTGAGGGAGCGCGGAAGCTCATCCGGATGATCATCCAGGTGTACTGGGCGGACGCTGTCATCATCGAGTGCGAGAACGGTGACGAGGCCAAAGCGTTGAACCGTTCGCCGGTCTATCGCTCCGGCATACAGAAGCGGGGCCACGAGGCGACAGCCGATGCCATGATGCGGCTGGAAAAAGCGCTCAAACCAGCAATCACCGTTCTGCAAACATGACCATCGCCCACCCGCCCTCGCTTTCCAAGTCCACCTTCCTCATGGGGCGACAGTGCTCAAAGCTACTGTGGTTTCGCTACAACGCCCGGGACCAGATCCCCGCTCCCGACGAAGCCCAACAGGCTGTGTTCGATCAGGGCCACGAGGTCGGCAATTTGGCCAAACAGTTGTTTCCCGGCGGCATCGAGGTCAGCGCCGACGTGACCGACTTCGCGCAGGTGCTCCAGAGGTCGCTGGAGGCCGCCAAGGCGCGGAAACCGCTGTTCGAGGCAGGCTTTGTCTACAACGGTGGCTTCGCCCGCGCCGACATCCTGAACCCGGTTGGCCGGAACGAATGGGACATCATCGAGGTCAAGTCGAGCACCGAGGTCAAAGATGTGAATGTGCTCGACCTCGCGTTTCAGGCGTTCGTCTACAATGGCGCTGGCCTGAACATCCGCCGGTGCTATCTGATGCACGTTGACCGGAATTACGTCCGGCGCGGCGCGGTCGATCCGAAGAAATTCTTCAAGCTGGCGGATGTCACCAAGGATGTGTCGGGCCTGAGCCGGGAAATCGAGCCGCAACTGGAAGACATGTTTGCCACGATCCGGCTGAAGCAGGAGCCGGAGATCAAGATCGGCCCGCATTGCAGCGACCCTTACGACTGTCCGCTGACTGACCGGTGCTGGGCTTTTCTGCCGCCGGACAGCGTGTTCAACCTCTATTACGGCGGCAAAAAATGCTGGCGTCTACTCCATGAGGGTGTCGTCAACCTGAAAGACATTCCCGACGATGTTGACCTGACCGACCGGCAGACCATTCAGCGCAAAGTTGCCGGGACCGGCCAGCCGCACATCGACCGGAAGGCACTGGCCAGCTTTCTGAAACGGCTGAAATACCCGGTCAGCTACCTCGACTTCGAGACGTTCTCTACCGCGATCCCGCTGTTTGACGGCCTGTCGCCGTGGCAGCAGGTGGCCTTTCAATTCAGCCTGCACCGGCAGGCGGCACCGGGCGTGAAGCCGGAGCATCATGCCTTCCTTGCCGACGGGTGCGGCGATCCAAGGCCGGACTTTCTGCACAGGCTGTGCGGCTGCATCGGCGACAAGGGAAGTGTCATTGTTTACAACGCCAAGTTTGAGGTTGGTGTGCTCGATGCGCTGGCCGACGCCTTTCCTGAACACGTGGTCTGGATCGAGGCGGTAAAGCCCCGGATCATCGACCTGCTGGAACCGTTTCAGGCGTTCGATTACTACCACCCGGAGCAGTACGGCTCCGCCTCGATCAAGGCCGTCCTGCCGGTGCTCACTGGTCGCAGTTACACCGATTTGGAAATTCAGGAAGGCAACACGGCGAGCTTGGAATTCCTGCGGGTCCACTTCGGCGGCGTGGCGGAGGCGGAGCGCCAGAAAGTGCGCGGGCAGCTTGAGCGATACTGCTCTCAGGACACGGAAGGCATGATCTGGATCACGGATGCCTTGCGGCAGTTGACCGGTTGAAGCAGTGAAGGTCGCGGGCTGAACCTCAAGCGTGTGCCCGCTGGCCCCTCGCTTTGATAAATCGGATCAATGCGAGAACCGCGCCCACCAGAGCCATGAGCCAACCGACCGGATAGGGCAGGAGCAGGACACCCCACCACATTGAATGCCCGCTCTCCCCGCCAATCCCTCCAAAAGCACTTAGCACAAACATGGCGGCCACGCCGACAGCGATCAAACCGAAGACCCAGAGCCAATAGCGGATTACGCCGCGCTGGCTCTTGCCAATGAAGGTGCCGAGGGCAATCAGCCCGCTTCCGGGCAAGATGAGCAGCGATCCTTCCAACGGATCAACAGTCCCCAGCAGCATCGCGATACCGCCGACGGTGGCCAGAATGCGTGCCCAGAGTGTTCGTGGGTTCATTCAATGCTCCTTTCCATCGCGTTCTTGCCTGCTGAACATGATCCCACTCTAGCCCATCCTCTGCCGACGCGTAGATTGAAAAACCTCGCAGATTGATCGGCGCAGATGATGCAGGCGGATGGTCCCTGACACCACCCTGCCACGGGTCATTCCTGACGCTTCATGGCCACCGCCTTGAACCACGTATAAAAGAAGGTGCCTTCGTCCATCACGTCCACGCGGGACAGGTCGCGAATGCCCTGCTCGTATACGTCTTTAGGTACGAGATGGTCTGTCAGTATCTGCGGCTCGGCGGACTGCACCATCGGAACGATGATGTGGTCTACCATGCCGTCGCGCAGAGTGGGTTTCAGGCGGTCGGCATAAAGCCACGCCGGTTGACAGCTTTGCACGTCGTAACCAGCTTCGGTCAGCAGCGGCGTCAACCGCCGTCCGATGTTCGGGTCATGGCCGATCTTGCGCTGGGCGGTAATGAGGCCGTTCCACGCCGCGAGGGAGGCCGGAGTTTCCGGGTGCCAGAAGCACGATCCGTGGTCGCCTTCGATGACGGTGATGGTTCCGCCGGGAGCCAGCACCCGCTTCAGTTCGACCAATGCGCCGACGGGATCATCCAAGTGTTCCAAGACAAAGCAGACGAAGACATGATCGAAGGACTGGTTCGCGAAGCCGAGATGCTGGATGTCCTCCCGCTGAAAGAAGACATGACTGAACCCCGCTTGTGCCTTGAGCCGCTGGGCCGTTGCCAGCGACTTTTCGGATACGTCGATACAGGTGAACAGCGCGTCGGGACTGCGCTTGACCAAGAACCGCGTCTGACCTCCCACCCCGCACCCGGCCTCCAACACCCTCGCCTCAGCAGGATAGGCTGTGCCGGTGTGGAGGATGTCCTCCAGAATGTCGGCTTGCTCGTACAACCGCTGCGTTTCCCGCTCCGAATAGCCATGCACGTACGCCATGTAGAAGTTCCTTTCGCAAATCAGGTTGCCCACGCCGCCGCCGTGGCCCACGTTCAGGGGCACGGCTCTGGTCGGCGGGGCCGTTTCGGTTCGAGCATAGAATAAGCGAAGCGCCCTGCAAAGAATCAGCACCGTAGGATGAACCCGGAACTCGAACGCAACCTCGGCGAGCAGCCGGTTGCCCGGATCATGCGGGAGCACAACCTCAAGCCGCATGACCTCGTGGCAGCCTCGCCGGTGGAGATGACGCACAAGATGGTGTCCCGCGCCTGCAAAGGGAGGCGGCTGACCTTGAACACCCAGTCGAAAGTGCTCGCGGCACTGAACCGGGCCACCGGCAAGACCTACACGCTGCGCGACCTGTTCAACTACTGAGATGGGGAGCCTTGCACGCCAGCACCATGATCTCCATCTCATCAAGGTCAACCGGTCGGCGTCCCCAGTTGCCCGCAGTACCGCCCCAGATGTTCAGCACCTGAAGGCCCACCGTCTGAAACAACAGGGTCAGTTCGCTGGGAACAAACCCGCGCTCGCGCATTTCACCGCCACCAGCCAGTGGACGCGGCTGAACATCTGAAAGTTCGCTCAGGCGCAGCGGATCGAAAATGTTCTTGGCTACGTCCTCGTTGGAGTGCCGCCGGGCCATTGCGAATCCGTTCAGCACGGTGAACAGGCACTTGGCCGAGGGCTTCAGCGCCGCCTCCACACAGCGGAGGATGGCCAACGGCTGGCCAAGCGGGTCATCGCCGCGTCCCAAGAGGCCGAAAGCGCCCTCGCACAAACAGATCGCCGCATCATACTGGTCGCTGAGCACAAACGACGTGGCATCGTCCTGCCGCCATTGGACTTCCACACCCGCCGCCTGCGCGTCCTTCTTGGCCTGCTCCAGCATCCCCGCCGAAATGTCGACACCGGTCACGCGGTACCCACGGCGGGCCAGTTCAATGGCATGTCTGCCGGTGCCACAACCGACATCGAGCACGGCAGCGCCCGCGCTCAGGCCCAGCGCGCCGATCAGGAAATCCACTTCCGCGACGGTGTTCTTGGTGAAGCAATTCTGGAGGTAATTCGGCGCATGTCCGTCGAAGAATTCCTGCCATGCTGTGCTTGGTTTCATGTGTGGGTGGCAGCCTTGATCCCAAGTTCGTCCCGCATCCACTTGGCCACGCCTGCCTCGGCATCGGCCAGAGCGGCGTCGAGCGACCGGTAGCTGCGGCGGCCCTTCCAGATCATGCCGCCCTCGTCCAGCACCCGGATGAATGAATGCGTTTGGTGGCAGGGGCCGATCTCGATGGTGCCGAACTCGGTGAGCCATCGCCACAGGTGCGGATGTGTGACTGGCTCGATAGACTTGGGAACTGTGTCCATCGTTAACTCACCTTGAACACAATGAAGTACTGGTAGGGCAGAAAGGTGTGCTCCGCCGCCACCTTGAAACCGTTCTTCTCCATCTCCTTCACCAGATCGGCACGGTCGATCCGCATCTCTGGCGGCGGCCCCACCGGTGTTTCGGCTTTCTTGAAATCCACCATCACGACCTCCCCGCCCGGCTTGAGCATCTTCTTCATCAGGCCGAGATACCGGTCGCGGTTCTCGATGTGGTGCCACGTGTCGCAGATGAAGAATCGGTCGACGGAGGCATTGGCCAAAAGCGGATCATCCGGCGCGGCGAGGATCGACACCACGTTTTTCACCTTCAGATCGCGGATGCGGCGGTTCAAATGGACGATCATCTCCGGGCTGACATCCACGGCGTAAACACGGCCAGTGTCCCCGATATGGCGGGCCAACCGGAACGTGAAGTAGCCCGATCCGGCTCCAATGTCCGCGATGACTTCACCCTCCTTCAACTTGAGCGCGGTGATGACCTCGTGCGGCTTCTGATACTCGTCACGTTTGGGATCGTCGGGCATGGCGACGTAAGCCTTGGAATCCTGATGCAGCTTGTGCATTTCGTGCATATCGCGCTTGGTCGTGTCCTGCGCCAAAAGCAGACCGGGCAGCGTCAGCCAGCCAAGCAGTGCCAATAAACGTTTCATTACTCGGCCATCCTACGCGCACCACGAGGGAAGTCACGTCTCGGCGTGTCTCTCGACCTGCCTGCCGCTGTCAGTCGTCGCCGCCTCGTCACTGTGCATCAACGCCCTCTCACCCCTTTCACCATGAGCACGACACCCAGCGCGGCCCAGAGGAAGAAGTACAGCGTGAAGCCGCGCTCCAGTCCCGGCGTGTCCCACATAACGATTCCCGTCGCCGTCATGCCCACCACGAGGAACAGCCCGCAGCCCACCGAGGCGCAGTCGAAGGTGTCCTCAACACTGAGATTCAACTTCTGCCTGATCCAGCCAACGACGATCCACACCACAAGGATGTACACAATGAATTCCACAATCCGTTTGCCCTTTCACGCGGTGAAACCAATGGTCCGGTTCCTGTTCAGTGCCGTCGCGGTGCTCGCCCCGCAATACAACTCCGCCAAACTGAAATCCTGCTGATCTGGCAACGGCAGTCCCTTGGCTTTGGCCAGCGCCTCGGCCTGCGGTCGGGTCAGGCGGCCAAACTCCCGCGTGCCCATCAGGCGGCCCGGACGCAGCAGCGCGGCATCCAGTTGCCGGATGGGGACGTTGGTGGTGACGACAAGGTGCAGGTTCAAATGCTCGCCCAAGAACCCGTCGCCGATGTTCAGCAGGTTGGACACTTTCGCCCGGCTGCCCTCGTCACGCGGCAACAGCAATTCCTCGGCGTCTTCAAGAATCGCGAGGCGGCGCTTGCCGCGTCCTTCAATTTTCTGTTCCAGCCAGAAGTTGACGAAGCTCGGCGTGCTCAACAGGTCGAACGCGGAAACAGGGATGTAGTAAAACTCGAAACTGCCGATCAACCGCACCGTGAGCGACCGCATGTACGACGTTTTGCCGCAACCCGGCGGCCCATGCAGGATGCTCACCCCACTGCGCCGCTGACGCAATTTCGCAATCCATTCGGCCTCCCAGTGTGGGAAGTCCGCGCCGTAGTGCAGCCGGAGTTCATCCTCGTTCAGCGGGGCCGACTGCGCCACCGTGACCAACTGGGTGCTCGCGTGGTTGCCAGCGATGCTGATGAGTTTGAAGCTGGGCTTGCGGGTCTCCGGCTTCCGGTAGGGCTGCAACCTCGCGACGGCTTCAGTGGCGGCCTCCGGGGTCGGCGCATAGACCAGTAGTTCCGGCAGGTCGTACACCACGTAAACGTCGTCGCCCATGCTGAACATCAGGCGCTCGATGCTGGTTCTTCCGTTCGGACTTTGACAGGACTCGCTGCGCAACAGTTGCGGGCGGTAATCCCGCAGTAGTTTGGCCAGCCGGAAGGAGCCTCGGAGCCGGATCATGTGGTAATGGCGCCGATGCAGCCGCTCCAAGAGCGGAAGGTCGAAGAACTTGACGCTCTCCGGCAGCATCCCGCGAAACAGCGAACCGGCGTCGAGTGCTTCGCAATCCCCGAATAGGACATCCGGCTCCGTTTCCATCTCCGGCAGGAGCGGCTCGGTGGGTTGATTAAGATTCTCCATTGGCATTCTTTCCTTCAGGCCATTTGCAGACCGGTGATCTCAAACCGTGGCGCGGCTAGATCGCCTGCGCCTGCGTCGAACGGATAAGCCCGGCAGCCCAGTGCGGCGATCAAGGCTTCGCCCGCCGTCACCGCTGCCTCCACTTCCTCGATGACGACGTATTCGTCGGAGCGATGCCAGTTGTGGTAGCCGCAGGAGAGGTTCAGACAGGAAAAGCGGAACCGCTGGCGCAGGGCCATGACATCGCTGTAAGGGTGATGCTGAAACCGCGTCAGCCCGTGGGCTTCAAGCGCAGGCATCGCGGTTTGGATGAACTCGCCGTCATTGGCAAACAAGCGTGTGCCGCTGGATGTGTAGGAAACCAATCCGCGTCCGGGGCAGTCGAACTCGACCACATACCCCACGTCCTCGAACCACGCCGCCGGAGCGTGCTTCGCTCCCATGCAGCCGATTTCCTCGGCGGCGAACAGGGCAACGGCAATGTGGTCGAACCGTTCCACGAGTTCCAGACAGACGAACACCCCCGCCTTGTCGTCCGCCCCAAAGCCGGTGCGCTGACCCGATTCACTCACGCCGAACAGGAGGCCGTCTTGCTGAACGATCTGGACGAGCCGCAGCGGATGAACGCTGTCAATGTGCGCGACCACGCAGGGGAAGTCATCCGCTCGACCCTTGCGAATGTAAACATTGTTCCACTCGTCGGTGACAACCTCGCCGCATCTCTTGGTGCCGCGCTGCCGGACGTAATCCACGAGGAACGCAACCATTTGATCCTCCTGTCGCGAGCAGGTCGGCACCGCCAAGATTTGTTTGAGCAGTTCGAGTTTCATGTTGGCCCGTTCTACTTGGCGGTGATGGACGCGTGCTTCGCCCACTGCCGCCACTCGGCGCGCGTGCAACGACAAGGACGAGTAGGGCGTTTGCGGGTGTAAACCACGATGAGGCTTCTGGGATACGAGCGTTCCACCGCCAGCACCCGGCGGCTGGATACGCCGGACACACCGGAGCGGTTGGTCACGACTTTGGCTAGCCGGTCGCCCCGTAGGGAATGCAGGCTTTTGGTACTCATGTTGAAGGCGAATGTATGCTTTATTCTTTACTATGTCAAGAACAAAAACATTGACTTCCGCCAGAGCCGGTATACCCTTCCTTTCATGAAACAGAACCAACCAAGCGGCCCCCCGGACGCCGCCGATGTCATCAGCGGGATTTTCACCGCCCGCCGCGATCTGGTTTACGGGGACAACTGGGCGGTCAAAGGCTCAGGCTTTACCGTGGAGGAAGCGGATTTGCTGGTGTCGCTCTACGGGGCGCAGGTGCTCAACTGGGATGATCTCGCGCACGACAAGGGCGGGTTCGTCGCCTTCAGTGAGCTGGAACGCTTCCTTGTCCACAGCGCCAGCCTGCTTTCCCGGCGCATCCGCAAGCTGGCCGATACCAAGCCACCGCTGGTGGAGGTTGCCGGGGCCGATCTCGCCTCCGGCCAGCATTTCAACGCCAAGCGGGTGCGGATCACCAAGGAGGGCGTCAAGCGCATTGAGCCGGTCTGGCAGCGTTACGAGCAGGTGGCGGTCAGGCTGCTGGAGGGCATCCCGGCCAGCGACTTGAAGGCTCACCTTGCGGTAAACGAGGCCATCAGCACGGAGATGAAGAAATGGCGGGCCGGGGTGAGTGATCGTTTTCGGGGGATGCTCTAGCCCGGCGCAGGGAGCGTCGTCAGGCGGAGCCACGCGGCGATCCGGTCACCCTCCACAATGGCCACGAACTCATCGGGTGCGATCTGGCCCTTGTGTTGACCCGCAACGAGGCCAAGCCAAAGTCTTCGCCTCTCTTTCAATGTCGCGATATTCGTTTGCTACTTGGTGTTGCTGATGTCCGCTTTGATGCGGCTGCCGTGGAGTGATTGAGCAACGGCTTCAGCTTGCCTCCGGGTGGCACATGCCATCCGGCGATGCGTGGGAGTCTCGACCGCACGTTTGACAACTGCCAGTGAGAAGTCAGGGTGACCCTCCTGAATCGCACTGATGACGGGAATTCTTTACTCTGGTGGCGGGTCACCGAGGACCACCAAAACCGGGTCAGCGGTTTGCGTCCGAGGAAGCCGAAGGCCGCTCGGCCACGTCTGGCTTGGGATTTTTCAGAACCTCCGCGATCAGGGCTACCCGATCCCGTTGTATCCCCGACAGGGTTGCGCTGTCCGCGCTGCCAAACGACTCGCGCAACTTGGGAAGCACCCCGAACGCAGGATCAAGAAGGGGGAGGTCTTTCAAAAGTTGCGCCGACTGTACCTGAATTTCATTTTTGCCCTGCTTAACCCGAAGGAGCATACCCACAGCGGCTACTATCGCCGCAGCACCGACGACCAGCGGAATGACCGCCAGCCAGCTTACCGTTAGTGCCACCAAACTGATAAAACCAATAATCGCTCCGGCAAAAACGAGCGCCGACACCAGTCCCTGCTGAGATTTTTCCTGCTTGTTGATCTCCCGAAGTCTGTCCGCGATTCGCTCCTGTTCCTCCTGCCCGCCCGCCAGTCGGATCAACAAGTTCAAATCATCTCGTTCGGCGAGGTACTGTCCGCAGCGTTCAGCTTGATCTTGTTGTTGAGGCGACAAACTGGCCGCACATTGCTGAACAATTCGTTCGTGCCCATCGATCACTGACCGCAGCCGTTCCTTGTCCTCGTACGAACGGAAGCTGGCGCTGGTAACACCGTTCCGTTCAAATTGCAACAGGGTATGTCTTGCCCAAGCCATCGCCGCGCGGGGATTCTCTCCCGAAATCCGGGGCAAGCTGCGCAGCAGGCTGTCTGCCTGAAACACCGCGTCGCGAACAATGGCTTCGCGACGTTCCTCAGCGTCCCTTTCCTGCTCACGATCCTCTTTGCGACGTGTCAACTCCGCAAGTTCCTGCATCTTGACGTTGATGCTGCTCAGTTGGACGTTCTGAATGACGTTGGACGCCAGATTGGCGTAATCAACCCAGTCTTGTTTTCGTGCCATGACTGTGCCTTTCCAGTGCGAATGTGTCAGTGGCGCTCGACCAGTCCACAAATGGTGTGAACGGCGTCGGGCGCGAAGGATTTCATCGGATCATAACCGAAGCTCGTAAAGGCACGGGCCTGCAAGGTGCTTACCGTGCAGGGATGCTGGCGAAGGAGATGGTAGACCACGGGATGTACAGCCCCCCATCCTGCTGACTGGGTGTAATGAAGTGCTGCGCGGGCTGCTTCGTCCCTGTTGCCCGGCTGATCCCCGCCCGATCCAAGCGCCGCCGCACTGCGGCCAAACTTGCAATTCTGGGGCGGCTGGGCGCACTCATTCGCGCCAAACGCTTGCGCCGAATTGGGCGCATTTTTGTTGCTGCATGACGTGTCACTCTACAGATGCCGGAGCGAGGCAGAAACCCCTGTCGTAGGGCGGGGTAGTACACGACAGCCGTTTGTGGGGTTAATGCGGCCAAGCACTTGACAATGAAATGTATAATTCACGAATCGGTGTGAGTAAGCGCGAATAGACCGGGAGCAGAAAACTCGTCAACACGAATTCCACCTAAGCGATCAGGCAACAAGCTGCCAGATTTCTCGTTCAGTAGTTTTGACTGTGCGGGTCTTGACCACACGCGCTGTGGTGTTCCACGTGGAGCCAGAGTTGACGGGCGCGGCCCTTGCCGGTGACTTGTATCAAACCGTGATCCCGCAACCGCGCCAAAGTGCTCTCAACGCCGCGCTCCGACAAACCGGTGAGCGTGGCCAGATCGGCGTTGTGACAGGCGGGCCTTGCCTCAATGAAAGCAAGTATGGCCTTTTCGATAAGGTTCAGATCAGGCTGCCCGGCGATGGCGACCGGGATCGTTATGATGATTTCGTTGTCCATGCGTGCAGGTGTCACGGCAGACGGCGATGTGGCGTCTCTAATTTGCTGGTTTTCGGAAACACTTCACACCTTCTGCTTGTCCTTGGCAGTCGACGGCTTCTTGAAAAACTCCAGCAACTTGGGTGGGGCGGTCCCGGCCAGCATCAATCCTTCAGCCTTCGCTCGAAAGGACTCCAGTTGCTCCTTTGTGGCGTTGGCCAGCAGTTTCAGACCCTGTTTGTGGTAGTGGGTTGGTGTGTGATCGAACAGAAAGGTATGGGCAAAGTAGTACGTATCAATGCCCCGCATCAAGTCTAAAGCCTGTTCGCGAAGTGGATCGTCCTCTGGGGTTTCCCGCTCGATTTCGTTGATCGTTTCAGTCGTGAGCGCCTGAAGCGTGCCGTAATGGACACCATTTGCTTTCAAAGCTTTGACGAGGTTCTCCCATTCGAGATAAATCTCGCTGACGGACTTCACGGCAGCGAGGGCCACTATTTTGCCACTTTTGATGGCCTCTTTTTCGGACATAAAGTAGCTCCCCTCTCGCTCGGCGATAAACACCATGCCCGGCACCTGAATCCGGTACGCGGAACCATCGCGCACGAGCATTCCGTCTTTGATTAGCCGATTCTTTAACTTCTTCAGCCCCGATTCGCTGTTGCCGAGCGCCCGGAGCGCGTTCTGGGCATCGGGTTTAGCCGCGTAAACCGCCAGCAAGAATTTCTCGGATGCGCCGACGCCTTGGAGTGCGACGATCTCAGCGGGGATCACAAGGCTGCCGTCGGGCGTTGCATACCGGTGTTCAGGCGGGGCTACCTTTTGGCCACTTTGTGATCCCTCTATCTCGGCTACAAAGTGGCTCCCCTCTGGGTCGTCCCTAAAAACAAGACCGGGAACACAGATCAGGTGACGGACGCCGCGCTGGATGAGCCACCCCTTGTCTGCGAGCCGTTGCCTCAGTAGGCGCAGGCCGTCGTGTTTGATGCCGACGGCGCGGCGCACGCGCCATTCGGCAACTTCGGGATTGGCCGCGAACATGGCCAGCGTCAGCTTTTCAGCCGGGGTGGTGTTTTCCAACGACAGGATTTGCGCCGGGACCGTGACGGGTTTGATAAGGATAGAGACCATGATTGTCGGGGAGCGCAGTTGGGCAACGCCATTACTTTGATAGGCTTCGTTTCATCTTCGCTGCGACGAGTTTCACCGGAAGCGGTCGAGGTACTTCTCCCGTTCCACCGGAGGCAGGTCGTCGATGTACAGGTCGAAATCAGGATCGTCTGGTTTGGGGAGCCGGGTGTAGCGGCGTTTTTTACGGGAGCGTCTTTTACGGCGAGGATAACCGGGTTGATCGATTTGGGAGAGTTCCGCACGAAGCGCGAGCGAAAATTTGCCTTTCGACGCGCTTCGCGCTAGCCGGAAGCGAGCGTCAGCGAGCGAAGGCGGCGCGAAGGCGTCGCCGTGTTGGTCAGAAAAAGCTTCATCATATAAAGCTTCATCAGGGGCCGCGCAAGTGCTTCCCTCGGAAGTGCTTACGGTTGAAATTCGTTCGGATTTGGCCGGTATGCGTTCGGATTTGGCCGGTCGACGTTCGGATTTGGCTCCTGAATTTTCTAACATACTCAAACTGAGCAACTTATCGCCGTAATTGGACATCAAATCCACGTTCAAAGTGTAGATGGTTTTGTGTTGTTTTCCGGTGCGTTTTTCCAAGAGTCCAGCCTTCAGTAAACACAAAAAACCACGTCGGACAGTGCGCTCCGAAAGGTAGCTGTGCCAGGTCACCCAATCTTCAATCGTGGTCGTATGCGCCGCGCCGCGCGCCGTCTGAACCAAGGCTTCCTTGTATGCCGTCGGATAGTGTTCGGTCACCTCCGGGTACAACTCGCACAGGGCTTTTTCGGCCTGCTGCTTCCAGTTTATCTTCACCCAGTGGCCGACGCTGGCCAAGATGATCGCGGGCACGATGCCCAGTTCAGTGGCCACGTTCACGTCGAACTTGTAACCGACATACTCCTTGTCGGTGGGGATGATGCCGTAGTGGTAGACGCCGTTGATGATTTTTCGGCTGACAATGCCGGGGTTCTTGCCCGGCATGACCAAGCGTTGCAACGCTTCCCAGATCGTGGTGCGTCCCAGATAGGGATAACGCTGCGCGATGTCGTCGACGGTCAGCGTGATAAACTTTCCACTGCGCCGGTCACAGCGCAGCCAGATGTAATGGAAGACGATGGCCGCCGGTAAACCGTAAATTTTAGCGATCTGTGGATTGAACCGGTGGGGCAAGAAACCCCTTTCATTGCCCAGTGCTGACGTTTGAGTCGCTGCCTTTGTCGTGTTGTCGGCCTCAAGACCACGAGACTTGCGTGTGATTGGTGCTGCTGAGTTCATGCTGCTGGAGTGTGGAATGGAACCGCGCCGCCCGTCGAAAAATCGAAGACGGCCCTGCAGCGTGCCACCTTCCCGGTAACGGGCGCGGTCCAAAGTCGATTGCGTGCTGCTAGATTTCATACTGGGCTTTTCGTGCCCACGACTAACTACCGCTCAAGAACGTGGTTTCTGATCCCTGACGCTCGCATTGCACTGACCGTGGCTGTAAACGCCGAGTAATGCGTCCCGGTGATTCAATCTTCGGGTTCGGGCTGCTCATCTTCGGCTTGGGTCGAAGCAGTTGTAGACGGCGAGTGCGACCCGGTGCACGGGGCTGCCTCACCCTGTTTTGTGGAAGACTTGGAATTGCCGCCTGCGGGCTGCGGGTCCAAGAACAACAACTCAACCGCTTCGACAACGCCATCCTCGAACTCCTGACGGTGCTCCCGGCCCCAACGCACACACTCAGCCGTGAGCAGCTTGGCGATACGCTGTTTGTTCGTAGTGAGGTTGCGCCGTCTACAACGCGATTACCCGGCGTCACCCTACATTTTCACCGGGGAGAGGAAGGGGCCGCTGACAGATTCCGCCGTGCGCAAGCTGGTCGCCAGAGCGGGCACAGCCGCAGGGTTGGAATTCCCGGTTCACCCGCACATGCTGCGCCATGCCGCCGGGTACAAGCTGGCGAACGACGGGCAGGATACACGAGCCATTCAGCATTACCTTGGCCACAAGAATATCAGCCACACCGTCCGCTACACCGAGCTTTCGCCGGAGCGCTTCAAAGACTTTTGGGCAGATTGACGGTGGAGCTTTGTTTACAGCGCCCGACTTGACCAGACCAGTGGTCCATGAGAGCCAGTCCTGATAAATGGACTACGGTTCAACCGGGACCGGCCCGTGCGCGGCTATCACGTCCACCCCAAGCGCCCAAGGCCGCGCCGGAGCCGATCCGGCCTGTCGTCGTCGTGGACCGCTTCGACCGCAAGCTGCTGGCTGCCATCGAGGGCCACGGCGACCAACCCGCGCCCGTTTGGACCCTCGTTCACCAGATCGTTCATGACGAGCACCCGCCGAGCCGGACGCATCGTCGGATGCTGGTGGCCCGGCTCCTGTGCCGCCTGCGCGGCCTGCTCCGCGTCGGGCGCATCGTGCGCGACGGCGAGGGCCATCTGCACCTGCGCGAACCCGGAAAGCCGACGCCAACACCCGCGCCCAGCCTCTGCCGGACACTTCGTCACCCTCATCAAAACCTTCAAAGGTGAAGTCCACTCGGCTTCCCGTGGCATCCACCCGCCAGTCGAGAGTCGCGTCCACTGCGCCGAAATGAAACTCGCCACGCCCACCACGGTCGAAGGTGATGTAGCCCGGTGACACCAAGTCCACAAAATCCTGATCCCATTGTTCCATCTCCACGATCCGCCAGCGCCCCACAAATGATGCTTTCATAGGATCAACAGCGATTGGCGAACCAGACCACGTATTCCCGCACCGGCCAGAAATTGGCGTCAGTCTTGGGCGTGACCTCCACGTCGCACAGCGGCACGTAGCCGATTTTCCCCTTTTCCCTGACCTTGACCAGCACGCCCCGGTCAACATCATCTTCGCCCAATTCCAGCACTTCCATCTTGTGGCCGAGCCGGAAGGGAGCCTTGGCCGCGCCCGGAGCGAAATAGGCGTCGTCCTCGTCTTCCTCGCGGGTGACGCTGAACGGGAAAGTCAGATTCTTGGCCAGCCAGTCCGGCCAGTCCCGTTCCTGCCATTCCTCGAATTTCTGGTCAAAAGCCTCATCGGATTCAGGCAGATAGCCATCTTCCCGTTCGCGCAAATCCCAGCGGTGGTCGTCGGCAATGCTCATTAGCTCGATGGCGAGCACGGTGGCCACGGCCCACGGCCAAGCGCAACCGTGAACTGGAGCGCCGGTAGGATTGTCTACACGCGTCCCGACCGTGGATGTGCCCTTTGTTTACAGCGGCGGCACGGCCACGTCTTTGGAAACCGTAAGAGGCGAGCCGGAGGAATTGTTTACAGCGGGAACAAGAATTCATGCACAGCCGCTGGTGCCCAACGGGAATGGGTGATTGTTTACAGCGGCAACAACCGCTGGAACTCATCTTGGCCGATACCATTCACGGGGCAGACCCTGATAGCGTCTCTGGGGCGTCCTCGGTTTGCCCGGCAGGCGCGGCAGCCTTGTTCGGCCTGCGCCAGATCAACCGGCCATCGCGGTAAACCT
>Ga0255346_1000817_pt1 | contig 48557 bp, 37 predicted proteins | sample wastewater_treat_FD_194410 | JGI IMG/M metagenome (GOLD analysis project Ga0255346, IMG submission 194410) | Wastewater microbial communities from Lulu Island WWTP, Vancouver, Canada - plant22 | ecosystem: Engineered > WWTP > Wastewater > Unclassified | place: Canada: Vancouver, British Columbia...
GTCATAGAATAAATCTCAATTCTTTTACCTTGTTCTGCCTAAACATTGCTAAAATTTGCCAAACTGAGAAGATTTGCTCTCCATTATGATGTTTGATTACCGATAACGGTGTAGAATTGACGTTTACGAATATTTCTCCAAGATTTTCAATTGTTTGTATATTAAAAGTTTTAACCAAATTACCTTCTATAAGCTTATCCATTACATCGTATCCTCATTAATATATAGATGCTATAATTGTATGCATTTTTGGATTAACAATTCTTGTTATTCAAGCGCAAAATGCCCACCTAACGACCAAGCTCACTGGCGGAGATGGAGCGCCAGCGGAATCCCCGTCCAGTGCAGCGCCTTGTTAGGCACTAGATCATTCATCATGTTAAAGCCTTTAGTGATTCAACAATCAAAATTCTACGTGCCTTTGAGAACTCATCGAATGAATCAAAGTCGAGTTTAATGGAATCAGGAATTAAGTGTCTCTTAATGAATGCAGCATCTCGTGTCTGAATCCACTTGTCGAAAGGCGTAGCATTCTTGGAAAGATTCTCTGAATCAGTTAGCAACTGAAGATTGGTGAGAATGTTGAAGTTCGACATATAGGCTTGAATCTTTGCCTCGTTGTAACCTCTTTTTTTCAAAGCTCTTAGCTGGAATTCTGACTTAGGGAAGATATGATCTTCGTGGAAAACGGCATCCTTCCAATCACGATCAGGATAAAGCAATGACAAGACTAATTTCGTATAACGTCCTTGGTAGCCATACTCCAGAATGCGATCAATTTCCGCCTCATCGAGTTTTTGTTCAATTCCGAGCGACTTGTAGAGGAGATCGGCAGGAAAAGGGCTCGTCGGGCCGCAAGTTTTCAGCAATTCACGCAATCGGGTCAGTGTAGTATCAGATGAACCTCCAAATGCGTTTTTGAGAGTTGAGAAAATGAACCACTTGCGAATAGCAACTTGGGCATCGGCATCCTCGGCCTTGGATGATGTATCGAATGATGAATTGCCACGCTTCATGATGTAGAAAGCAATCGGTAGTAGTGCCAAAGGTGCAACGACGTTCTTCGAGCTAAATCCAAAACGGGAAATGAGCCTCACAGTTGCTGACACAGATTCTTTGATTTTATCCCAGTTTCCTTCAATGGTGCGTAAGTTTGCTTTCGTAAAGTTTTTGACTTTGTATTGGATGGGTAAATTCTCGCTGAGATAAAGACAACCTTTCAGCACGAAATCCTTGCCAAAGCTGTATCCATTACCGAGTTCGTTTATTGAATCAGTAAAATCATGGATTTCTTTGCGTGCATCAAGCGTCTCCCATTTCGCTGTTGCGGTTGCTAACAGAAGATCTGAGTATTCGAGTGGCTGTCCCGCAGAATTCGCTCTAACGAAGACCTGCAACACTTTGTCGTAATCCTGGGAGTTCTCTTGATAGTAATTCCCGACGAGAGCTGTATGGATGCGGTTGTGCAAGCGTCCGATTAACTTGTTGGCATTCTCTCTCTGGTCTTCTGATAAATCTTCCAGACTCGACTTCATATCGGACTTCGCGTCCTCAGCGTCTTCGAAATCCAGGATTCGGCCAACTAAGTACCAAAGTTGCGGCTCTTCTCCGTTCGGTTTTGTATTTTCTCGAAATGCGAATCCGTAGGTAAGCTCTTCAGGATTGTCATCGTTGGGCACAGGCGGTTTCAAGAGATTGAGGTATAGACGTGCTTCTCGCCAGCGATAATAGAAATAACGGTACTTGCCCCGAAGGCCGATGAGAAGCGAAGTAATGCGCTGTTGGCCATCTAAGACGAGTTTGATGTCTTTCGTGATTCCGGCCATGTTTGCGGGCGGGTTGTGCGGCGACTCTCCGTCAAAATCACGAATGAACTCATAGACAGGCCACTCGTTCTTATTCTCTTGTTCCAATAGCCAGAAGAGAAATGAGCCAATGGGAAAATCGGCCATGATTGAATCAAAAAGCCGTTCAATGCGATCCGTTCCCCATACCAACTCCCGCTGTATCGCGGGGAGATAGATGTCACGATTTACCTGCCGGATTATGTCGCTAATTCGGATTGGGATGTATTCCATAGTGACTCCTTCCTATTTGTATGCCTAACATACGCTTCACCTGCAACCCGAGCCTGGCGCGCAATCTGCCATAAGGATACAAACCAGCAGATTGCGTGACAGGCCGGGTTGTCATGGTGGAAGCGATTGTTATGCGATTCTTCTTCTTTCTAGCCTTTTGCGTTTTCAATAAAGTCTTGTATTCTTCTATTTCGTTTATTAACGAAAAGAATTTCATTATCAATAAACTGCAAATACGTATCAACAGTATTTGGTAATGGATCATCTACAAATGGCATGATATCTGTCCATAAAATTACTTTAGAATAATCTTCAACAACACAATCTTGAAGGAAGAAAAAATCAATATATCCTTTAAAATCATTAAAGAGCGAAAAAAACGTTCGATCAATTTCAAGGACTTCAGATAACGGACTAATTTCGTTAATATAAAATCGCCTAATGCATTCTAGTGTTAAGTCCCATCTATCGCGTATTTTAGATTCACAACCACGGCTTTGGTTGACACTGTTAATTCGTTTTGGAAATATAATATTACCGCCAATAGTATAAGTCTTCCTAATATAATCTTCCATATATTGTTCATAATTAGTTAATCGTTCTCTAATCCTTTTTATCATTTCCACATAATCATAGTATCGAAAGCTCGCGGTTATGGAATCACTTCCGAATCGGAAATCATTCCATGTTAAATAATACGATCCAAGGCCGCTTTTGAGATCCATTTTTTGGCCATTGGGTAGCTCTCTAGAATACAGTAACTTTTGATAACTCTGTAATGTTTTACTTTCAGAGTCGGGATCGGAATTTCCAGCACCCAAACCGTTTTTGTTAGTCCAAAAATTCTCCCAATAATTCGGACTATCATTCGTAAAATCAAAGGTCGTATCGATATCTATTATGGAAGTAATCATGACTCTTTCTCCTGAACCAGTTGCGAAGCAACTGTGCGCATAACATTCGCTTAACCGGTAATCTGAGCTTGGCGTGGTTTCTGCGCCAGGAACCTAGCAGAAACCATGACAAGCCAGATTATCCGGTTGAAGCGGTTGTTAGGTGTCCCCTTTTTGCTTTCTATAATTATCCTCAATTATTTTAATCATATCTTTACCTTTTTGCAGTTCTTCCTCTGAATACTCATGCTCCATAATTTTCTTATACATCGTTGCTGACTCCGATTTGAACGATTCCATAGTAAAATCAAAAACTTCACCTCTTGGCATTATGAAATCTAGTAGTGCATAGCTATTCATTAGGTCATTCCGATTTTCTGCCACATATTCAGAATGAGTTAATAGATATAAGCAAAAATCAACAATTTGCAATCCGATACTATTTTTTGAATCTTTAATTTCAAATATGCTCTCTTTAATGTTCGTTAAATCATATGACCCATTTTCTCTGAGATTCAGAATTGCTGGCAGCTTTTTATCCGATGCCAAGGCATGAATTTCGGAAATTACTTTCTTAATTTGCTGCTGTTCATCATGAACAATTTTTCTAATCGGCGATTTTTCTTTTTTTGAATATCTAGAAATCATATCCATTAAAGGCAGAAAAGAGACAACATGCGGCAAATGTCTCCAGCGATCAATTTTACGGGTATTAAAGGCCGTTATCTCTTTCGGATTATTTTTTGCCCATATAAGAGCATCGCTTATTAACTCTTTTGATCTTTCATCTTTTAGAAGGAAGGTCCTGGAAAGAATGGCATCGCATGTTTCGATTAGTACAGTGATTGCATCTTCTTCCTTGCTGCCAAATAGACAATTCTGGTAAAAATTATAGGCAACTTCTATTGGAGTTATATAGCAAAGATTATTTAATAACATAATTCTGAATGGACGGAATTGATAGGTATGTGGCCTTGCTCCTTTGTTTTCTACATTATCAAATAAAGTATCGAATAATTTCGTATATGAGAGATATTCTTTATCGACAATAGAGATGAAGAAATGGGGCGAAATTTTCTGCAATATTTGCAGTATATCCTTAGATATATATTCAATTTTATCGGAAAGCTCCGATCCATGCAACTCGGTGATTCCATATTTAGCTTTAATAAAGCTAATATCATCTTTGAGCGTGATATCGATATTTTGATTAGTCAAAATGCACAAATAGTAGAAGACCGGTTGAGTAATATCAGAATTATTTTTCCCTGTATGGCCTGCTTCGTCAATATACGCAAACATATTTTACCTCGTTACGCGTTTAAATAGTAATTATTCTGCGCGAAGCGTCCACCTAACATATTCTACCTCAGAAAACCCTATAAGAAAACAATCATAAAATTCAGAAAGAATAAAAGCGCAATAAGCTTCGCGCAAGAATTGTTAGGCTGTTTTGAAGCGCGAATAAGTTTCTCTGCGTCATATTTGATAGAGGCGCGGCAACTAGCAGAGCAGCGCCTCTCTTACCCTTCAAAGCCAGAGCTAGGCCAATTCCTGAACAGCAGCTCCTAGACAAGCCCGAAGTACCGTTCGAAGAATGCCATGAGCTTAGCAATGACGCCTTGTTTCTTGGCCTCGCGCCCTCCGCCAAACCTTGACAGGGGTGGCAGCAGTTTGTCGATGTCAGTACCCGTCGTCTTGAGCGTCCCATCCCGTAGTGAGTTGTCAACAAAGCGCCTGGTCTCGGCTTCCTTCAGCTTCTCTTCCTGAATAATCGCCGCAAGGTCCGCCTCCTTCCGCTCTCGAACAAAACGGCGCCAGTCCTCCTCGACCTCGGTGTCGACATTGACCGTCTGGACAAAATGTTCGATGAGTTCCTTCTTGCTGCGCAGCTGTAAGCTCGAGTTGACCGCCTTGTCGATCGAGACAAGAATACTCTTGTCCTGGCAGTTCGAGTCGCGGTACTTCGCCACTAAGAGCAGAATATAGTCGATGTTGATCTCGACCTGCCTAATGAGTTCGACCTCAAAGACAAGGTCATCTGTGATCTGTTCCTTGTCGGCTTTCTCGACTGTGATGAATTCCTGATAGAGGTCGATATACTCGCTCTGGTAGTCTTGGAGTTCCCGCTCCGAAAGGATTCCCTTGCCCTCGAACGCGTCAAAGGCCGTGAGGATATTGCGAACCTTGAGGAGCGCCCCAAAGGTCCGTATAAAGTCCTTCTCGTTCTGTTCCCCGATAATCGGCCAGCCCAAAGGGAATTTGGTCATGAGCTCATCGACAAGCTCGACATACCCAGGATAGTGCTTGCCGTTTTCGTCGTAGCCTTCGTAGTACGCTTCGAAACCCTTAAGAAGCACAATGCCACCAGCATCCTTATTCCCAAACAGGGCAATAGCCTCGTCGGTCGCTTGCTGGAGGTCCCGGAAGCACACAATATTCCCATAGGTCTTTACGGAATTGAGAATGCGATTGGTACGGGAGAATGCCTGGATAAGCCCGTGTTGTTTCAGGTTCTTATCAACCCACAGGGTATTGAGGGTCGTCGCATCAAAGCCCGTCAGAAACATATTGACGACGACGAGAAGGTCTACCTCGCGTCTTTTCATGCGGAGGGACACATCCTTGTAGTAGTTCTCGAACTTCTCCGCTGAAGTGTCGAAGGTGGTATTGAAGTCGGCGTTGTAGTCGGCAATAGCTGCTTCGAGGAAATCTCGCTGAGTTGCATTAAGCCCGCTTGTGTCGAAGTCCTCGTCAGGGAAGACATCCTCAGGGTCAGCTTCGTTGGGGCTATAGCTATAGATTATGGCAACATTGAGTTTACGGCTTTTCTCTGCAAGCTGGTTCTTTATCTCGGTATAGTACTTCATGGCGACCGGAATCGAGCTTGTGGCTAGAATTGCATTGAAGCCCGAAACACGTTTACCTTCGAGGGCGTAGTAGTTATTCCGTTTGGTCTTTTGGTCGAAGTGCTCGAGTATATAACTCACAACCTCATGAAGCCGTTCTGGAGCTGCAAGGGCCCGTTCCGTGTCGATCGCCGATACTTTCTTGTCCTTGACTTCGTCCTTCATCCTGACCGTATTCACGTAGTCAATGCGGAAGGGCAGCACGTTTCCGTCGTTGATTGCGTCCACGATGGTATAGCTATGGAGCTGTTCGCCGAAGGTCTGTTCGGTGGTCTTAAAGGCAGCATTGGTACCCTGCCCCGCGTTGGGGGCAAAGATGGGCGTTCCCGTAAAGCCAAAGAGGTGATAGTTCCTGAAATACTTTACGATCTTGGCGTGCATGTCTCCAAACTGGGAACGATGGCATTCATCAAAAATGATGACGACCTGCTTCTTGTAGACCTCGTGTGTCTTGTTCCGCGAGACAAAGAGCTCGAGTTTCTGGATGGTCGTAATAATGATCTTGGCAGAAGGGTCTTCGAGCTGATGCTGTAGGATTCGCGTCGACGTATTGCTATTTGCCGCGCCCTTTTGGAAGCGGTCGTACTCTTTGACCGTCTGGTAATCGAGGTCTTTTCGGTCAACCACGAAAAGGACCTTGTCGATGTAGGGAAGCTCGGAGGCAAGCTGCGCGGTCTTGAAGGAGGTGAGCGTTTTACCGCTGCCCGTGGTATGCCAAATATAGCCGCCCGCCTTAATGGTGCCGGTCGTCTTATAGTTTGTGGCTATCTGGATACGGGAAAGGATGCGCTCAGTAGCAGCGATCTGGTAGGGACGCATAACAAGGAGCTGGTTTTCGGTTGTAAAGACGCAGTACTTTGTGAGGATATTCAGCAAGGTTTGTTTAGCGAAGAAGGTCTTGGTAAAGTCCACAAGGTCAGTAATCGTCTTGTTCTTGGCATCCGCCCAGTAGGAAGTAAATTCAAAGCTATTGCTGGTTTTCTTACTGCGAACTCGTTCCGATTCCGAAGACTCTCTCACATGATTTAAGCGTGTGCTGTTGGAATAGTACTTGGTGTGGGTACCGTTGGAGATGATAAAGAGCTGGACGTAGTCAAAAAGGCCACTAGAAGCCCAAAAGCTGTCCCGCTCGTAGCGTTTGATCTGGTTAAACGCTTCTCGAAGGGCAATGCCACGGCGCTTGAGCTCGCAGTGGACCAAAGGGAGGCCATTGACGAGGATGGTGACGTCGTACCGTGTTTTATAGGTACCTGCGGCTTCTTCGTATTGGTTAATCACCTGAAGGCTATTGTTATGGATGTTTTCCTTGTCGATGAGGTAAATGTTCTTGGTAGTGCCGTCGTCACGCTTAAGAAGCTGTTTATATTCGGTTTGAATTTTTCGGGTCTTTTCGACGACGCCTTCGCTGCTATTGGCAAGAGCCTCGGCAAAGAAGCGCTTCCATTCAGTGTCTGAAAACGAATAGCTATTAAGGCGTTCCAATTGGGTGCGAAGGTTTTGAACAAGCTCAATTTCATGGTGAATGGGTAGGTATTGATAGCCTTGTTCTTGAAGGAGCCCGATGAATTCGCGCTCGAGGTCTGCTTCGCTTTGATAGGAATCGGGGCGTGCATACTGAGGAACATATTCAGCGACAACAGTGTGCTCTTCGGTAGAAGCCACGATGTTGTACCCGGTCATGCACTCTTCTCCTTGAAGGTAAGGAGCTTGTCACGGTAGTACTCATATTGCTTACGCCGCGCCTCGATCTCTGCGGGCAATCCGCTCGTGAGGTCGTTGCAGAGCGCATCGAATCGGTCGAGGATGGCGACGATGCGACGCTGCTCGGAGAGAGGGGGGACTGGGATTTTAGCTTTACTGATATTATCGTTGTATAATCTTGCGATTGTTCCACCAGTAGATACTGCCCAGGGCTTTAATGCATAACAATAATACAAATATCTATTTAAGACTGTGCGTTCATCATTATCTATCCAAACAATATTTGAATCTTGATAATACGCAGGCTTTCCATCATAGATAACAGTCCTCCCTATTGTACCTGCTGCCGAAATCAGTATATCGCCAGTTTTTGGAAATGGATATGACTTCCTGTATTCGTCATATATCTCCTGTGATATATAAGCATCTGGTGTTTTCCCAAAAGTGCCAATTTTAAAGAATGGCACATCTCCTTCCGGTTTAGTTTCGGCCTTCAAAATCCTCTTGCACATTGATACTCGACCAACTTCACCTAATTTTACCAAATTTACTGAAATATCTTTTCTATCAGAAAAACCAAGAAGCAAATCACGGTAATATTCATATTGCCTTTTTCGCGCGGTAAGCTCTGCGGTAAGCTCTGCGGTAAGCTCTGTGAATGTGTCCAGAATCCGCACGATTTCGCGTTGGATGGGAAGAGGGGGAAGAGGAATCAGAAAGCTTTTCAAATCATTCGAATTTATTGATTCAAATGTTGAACCTGTTGATCGTTTTCTAATTTCATCTATTCTTGAATTTAAATAGTAGTAAAGATACTTTGTTTCAAGAGAATCTCTTCCAGTCATTGTACACAAGCCGCGTCCAATAGCAATTTTACGATCAGTCAGATTTGTATCACCGACAGGAGCACGAACACTCATTACTATACTTCCTGGTTCAGCGAATTTGATCGGTGCTGATGTAAATAGATCAGAATGGCCGAGTATCATTGGACCAAAAAATGATTTCCCTTGATGAAATTCATATCCATTATTTGGATCATGATTGATTGTATTCCCTTCAGGAGACGTCCCCATTGTTAGAAGAGCTGCTTCCTCGATAGTCTTATATTCCACCCCCTCCGGGCACAGCTCCGCTATCAGCTCGTCGAGCTTACTCATAAGCCTGCCTCAATCTCAGCGATGATCTTCCCGATCTCGTCTCGTAGGGCCTGTTCCCTCGCCACAATCTTCTCGATTTCAGCGTTGAGGGCCTTAATATCTACCTTCTCCTTAGTGTCTTCTTGGGTTACGTAGGTCGAAACTGACAGGTTGTACTCGTGAGCCGCTATCGTTGCGTTAGGTACGAGGTGTACAAAATAGTCCTTGCTGGCCCGCTCCGTATAGGCTGTGACTATCGTCTCGATATTCTCCTGGGTCAGCTTATTGCTGTTCGTTACCTTGACGAACTCTTTGGAGGCATCGATAAACAAGGTACTGTTCTCGGCCTTGGATTTCTTTAACACCATGATGCAGGTGGCGATACTCGTGCCGAAGAAGAGGTTGTCTGGCAGTTGGATGACACAATCTATATAGTTGTTGTCGATAAGGTACTTCCGTATCTTTTGCTCCGCCCCGCCACGGTACATCACTCCGGGGAAACAGACGATTGCCGCAGTACCGTTGGTGGCAAGCCACGCAAGGCTGTGCATAATAAAGGCAAGGTCGGCCTTGGATTTGGGTGCCAGGACTCCGGCAGGCGAGAACCGTGGGTCATTGATCAAAAGAGGGTTTGAATCGCCTTCCCAATGGATGGAGTATGGTGGATTGGAAACAATTACCTCAAACGGCTCCTCGTCCCAATGTAAAGGCTCGGTTAAGGTATCGCCATGGGCTATATCAAACTTGGTGTAATCGATGTCGTGGAGGAACATATTAATTCGGCAGAGGTTGTAAGTCGTGAGGTTTATCTCTTGACCAAAAAAGCCAAGCCGGACATTTTCTTTGCCAAGAATCTTGGCGGACTTAAGAAGCAAGGAACCGGAACCGCAGGCCGGGTCGTAAACCTTATTCACTTCGGTCTTGCCGACGACCGCAATGCGGGTTAAGAGCTCCGAAACTTCCTGGGGCGTAAAGAACTCGCCACCACTCTTGCCTGCATTGGAGGCATACATACTCATGAGGTACTCGTAGGCATCGCCAAAAGCGTCGATCGTATGGTTCTGGTAATCCCCCAATTGCATATCCCCAACGCCATTCAAGAGCTTTACAAGCCGCTGATTCCGTTTGTCAACTGAAGGCCCGAGCTTGTTGCTATTGACGTCGATATCATCGAATAACCCCTCAAAGTCGTCCTCGCTCTGGCTGCCCTTGGCTGAGTTTTCAATGTTCTTGAACACCTTGTCCAAAGTCTCGTTGAGGTTGGGATCGTGAGGGGCACGCTTCCTCACATTCTCAAAGAGTTCGCTCGGCAGGATAAAAAATCCCTTAGTTTGGATCATATCTTCCCTGATCTGTTCGGCCTCAGCATCGGAAAGCTGGGCGTAGTCAAAGTCGGTGTTCCCTGCTTCGCGCTCCCCTTGATTGATGTAGTTTGTCAGGTTTTCCGAGATATAGCGATAGAACAACATCCCGAGGACATACTGCTTGAAATCCCAGCCATCGACGCTGCCCCGCAGGTCATTCGCGATACTCCAGATTGTCCGGTGCAGCTCCGCGCGCTCTTGTTCACGGCGGTGTGGCTCTATTTGTTCATTATCCTGTTTATGTTGCTCCACTGAATTCTTCTTTTTTTTGGAATCCATGAAAGATTCTCCTCAATTTTTAGCTAATCTCTATTATTAATCGTTTTAAGAGACATTCCCACTGTATCCTTCTTTATTGCTGCTGTCAAATATTGTTGTATTTATTGATATTTTGACCATGAAAAGTGCTGTCTATGTTACTTTTCAAAAGCTCAATAATGGCTTGCCCCTTCTCGATTCTATTATTCATAGAGGTAGCTTTTCGCATTGTTTTGTAATCTTCAAACGCTTATATAAGTCGAATATCTATCGACATAGTCCGCCTCCATAATCCTGCCAGCCCGCAAGCATGGCAATATTCTGATTTTCGATACTTGTTTTTTTCGCCAGCGCGATCCTCTGTTCGATAACTTCTGCAATTTTAATCGCGCTTTCTGTCGGATCGAGTTTGTGCCAAGCATCCAAAGCGTCCTTCTTTTTCGCTGAACCTGCAGGTGTTTGGCAAAAGTTTTGATAGGCTAAAAGCCTCCTCAGCAAGGAATCGTTCTCATCATCAATGCTTGCCAGTTTTTCGATACTTTTTAACCTATAATTGAATTCTGAAATCATCGAATTTCCCTCCCGCCTTTACGGCTTGTTCCAATTTCTCTAAACGCGCTTCGTATTCTCCTTGCATTTTTTCGTCCCGAAGGATATCGGCTAGTGTATTAAGAATAAAACAAAGCGCCCGATATTTTTGAATCATGACAGGATCAGCCTCCGCATCCCTTGCCTCGTGATAGATAGCCGCGAGCTCACGCCTCACGTTTGCCAACGTATCAAGCTGCCGAAGTTTTTTTCTTTGCCTTAAATCGAGTTCGTTCATAATCTATGCCCCTATCCATGATTTCGCATTTATAAAAATCAAGTATAGCTACGCCGCATAGATCGTAAGCTCAACGCCACACACCATGTTTTTCTCCATATCTCCAAAGTAACCGTGGAACCGTAACCTTTGCATATAATTCATTATGCTATATATAAAAATTATGGTTACGGTTGCGTTACGGTTACGGTTGCATAGCGTAACCTTAAAGCCCACTATCAGTGTTACGCCACAAGTTTTACGACGCCGTGTTCAGTAACATAATAGGCGAGTGCATTGTAATAGTTTTTGGCCACGTCAAACGCTTCGAAAGGCACACCTTCTGCTGCACACGATAGACGCCAATTCGCCACGCACAAGCCTTCGCGGTTTGTCTCTAGAAGCTTGCTAAACACGCGCGCGATCGCCTCAAGCGTCTCATTCGTTGGTTCGCTTTTAGAGGGTGTCCCATCGCTCTCAACACTTTCATTTGCTGCCATAGTTCCCCCTTCTGTCTCAAAGTTACGGATGCCATCCGTAACCGTAACTAAATCGTAACCTTGTAAATTACTATTTTGTAAGTAATTAACTTCAGAAGTTACGGTTCCACGGTTGTTTTGTAGGTATCTAGAAAATGCATCATCGAATGGTTTTGTAAGATAGCCTTTAAAGCTTTTGTTCCTCTCTTTCCTTGTCTCTGGTCTAATCTCGAAGCGTGCAAGCATACGTGCCAGTCTATTGCTAGTGAGTTCTCTTCCATGGTTTATTTCCTTCCAAGGTGCTTCGTCCATTGCGTTAAGTTCATCGACAAGCGCCTGCGACGGCCATTTCGTTCTCTCTGGTTGTTCAGCAAAGATTTTTTGAATATCCGAAAGTAACCGCACGCTCAAGTCGCCCTCATCGCTTTGTTTCGCGCAAAGCTCAAGCGCTGCGATCCTCGCGCGTTGTGGCCATTCGCCGCCCGCAAAGTCTGCAATACGTAGTAACTCGCGCCACACATCTGCTTGTCGATCCGATAAGCTAGGGTCAATCTCGGGCTCCTGCGCAAGGACTCTCTCTGCATTATCAGTTGCCCAGCGAGCGATCCTTGCCAATATAGGTTGGAAGCCTTGATCCTTGTCGCTCCTTAAACGTTCGATCTGCTCGTCTGGAAGTCTACGGCGCATCCGAATAATGACAGAACGGCTTTCAATGGTATCTGGCAAAGTTCCTATCAAAGCGATAGTTTTCGGCACATATACAGTAAATAGTCTCGGTTCGTTGTCCTCGCCGACGGTGCGCGCAACCTGCGCGGCTGTTTTGGTGAAGCCGGCGTTTGTCAAAGTTCGCAAGTCGTCGTTTTGTCTGAATATCGAGTCGGCTTCATCAATCAAGAGTGTTGGCGAAAGCATCTCAACAGTGCGGAATAATGCCGCAACGCTAATGTTTGATACGGATAGCGGCTTCGGCACAAGTCTGCTCACGACATCAAGTGCCGTGCTTTTGCCGCACGCTTTCACTGCACTTGAAAATACCAAGTTAGGACAACAAGGTGCTTTCTGTGCGATATGCGCGAATACGATCCAAAGCGTTATGGCATCAATACTTACTTGATCAGCTACTACAAAGCGCCTTACTTGTTTTGCCACGTCATCAAGCAATTTTGTTCCATCCTGCGGCTCAGGTGCTGGTACAGGCTCTGGTAATCTAAGCGCACGCCCTTGCAGTTTATTGCTGTTTTCATCTTTCGCTGCTTGCTTCCTCAGCCTATCCAGTGCAGCAGGCCGAACGCCTGCTGCCTCTGCAATCTGTTTGCGATTTTTTTCATATTCAAGTTCGTTCAATGCAGGAATCAGCGATAATGCTGTCGTTGTCGTGCCTGCTTCCAGGTGTATATAAATGTCTTGCAATGTCTGTGATCGCCGATCCAGTGATTGAATGGTACCGCCAGAAAGGTCGCGGCCGATACTGTCGTATAATGGTTTATCACTCATGCTGTGCCTCCCATAAGGCTGAGCGCGATCTTCCAGCACGCTAAAGCATTTACGCCATCTGAATCGTTCAAGGCCGCAAGCCTTTCCGAAGCTTCGACATAAACAAGAAAAAACGCAAGTGCAAGTCGCTTAGCTTCCTGTGAATACAGGCTCGGACGCCCTGTATAAAGCATTTGTGTATTGCGCGGTGCATGTTCGCGAAAGACTAAGGCATATACGCATGCCGCTTTCTCAAAATCATCGCGCGGCATATTCCACTTTCTGCAAAGCTCGTTGACGCGTCGATATATATGTGATAAATTATGGTCATAACAAGAATTGCTTCTCTGCCTAAAGCCCGCCTCCGCTGCGGGTATATCCATTATCGTGCCCATTTTTCTGTCTCTCGATCGCTTTTTCCTTGAACCTTTTCGACCATTCCTTTTTCGAGGCGCACGATTTGTCCTCCGTGTACTACCACCCTTAGTGAGACTTCGCCGTATTCTGGAAGACACTGAAGCATTTTATCGAATTCTTGCTTAGCCTCGCTCTTTGTCATCCTTGCCTCCCACGATGGAAGTCGCGACTAGGTTTTCCAAAAATTTTCTAGGCACGAGTCGCCTTCGGCCAATTCGTATCGTGGGAATCACTCCAGCTCGAATTTCGCGCCAAATCGTTGACAGACTCAGGCCTGTTAGTTGCGCCACTTCTTTGACATCAAGAAGTAATTTAACTTCGGTCATTTTTTCTCTTCCCTCTTGCGCTTTGGGCAAAAAAAACGAGGGCTGCGCACAGGTTTTCCCTATGCGCAGCCCTCGTCTCCACTCGGCGCCGCGTTATTCAAAAAATGTAAGCCCAAATTAGGCTATTGTTATTTGTATTCTACTCGATTCTCTATTGCCCAGTCAATGCCTCCAATTGCAATTTTTCAATAATTTTTGCCTTTTACAAAAGTTGCTATTCCATCACATTAAAAATTTTCGTGTTTCGTCGTCTTTTGTGTACACCGAAAATGTACACTAAAATGCCTTTTTATGCGCAGGTGTGCCTTGATATCTCTGAACACATCGTAACACAAAAGACTATGAAAATCATTGACAGACAAGCAAAAACGCTCTAAAATATATATGATAATGAATACAGCAAAATACTGCTGAATATCAAAAAAAGGCACTCGTAATGCGCAGGTGTCGGGTTCGATTCCCGATCTCGGCTATGATACTATGGCATGAATTCCATTGTTCATAGATTCGGCAGAGTCGTTTCGAACCAGGTCCTCGAAAATCCTCAACGTGCGCGTAGTCTATTATGCACAGTTTATGCACTCAGTAGTTGGAAGGATGCATATTTCAGAGGTAGAGGACTTAGAGGGATCTATGCTCGCATGAATTCCGTAATAAGCAAAAACATGAGCCGCTCTTTTAGGGATTCATCGCATAGCGCTATGGTCAATATCTTTTTTCCATGCGAGTTACTATACGCAATGGAGATTGTACCTGTGTTTCCGGAAGCTTTGTCAGTATACATTGCAAATTCGGGCTGTGGAGAGATATTCGCAGAATCCGCGGAAGCTATAGGCATATCCGAAAGCTTGTGCTCTTATCATAAGATCATGATCGGCACAGCATGGACAGGAGTACTTCCTAAACCACTACTTATCGCAAATACTACTTTGGCCTGCGATGCCAATCAGCTCTCCTTTAGATTACTTGCCGATGAATATCATACTCCTCACATCATAATCGACGTGCCTCATACGGTCGATAAGGAGTCTGTGCACTATGTATCTTCCCAGCTCAAAAATATAACTTCCCTTCTTGAGGATCTATCGCACTGCCCAATGGCCGAATCAAAGCTTCAAGACACCATCGATAGGGCTAATCGCACCATAAAAGCATACCGAAAATACCTGGACCTTCGCGCAGAAATCTCGCTTCCCATTTCCATGACCGGCGAATTGTTTTCTCTTGCAGCCTTGCATGCTTTCCTGGGAATGCCGGAGTCTGAGCAATATGCCATTGCTTTAGAAGAATTAGCGCACAAGGCCTCTCTTGATCGAAGAAAAAAACGCATCCTATGGCTCCATACTCTTCCAAATTGGCAGCATTCTATTAGAGTTCTTCTTGAAAACAATGAACATTTCGAAATCCTGGCAAGCGATATGACATATGATACACTGATCGATATGGATCCGGAAAAACCATACGAAAGCATGGCCAAGCGCCTTGTATATAATATCAACAATGGGGGCGCACACAGGCGTATCGATGCAGCAATTTCCTACGCGGAAAAACTGCATGCCGATGGTGTAATTGTGTTCGGTCAATGGGGATGCAAGCAGACTATGGGCATGTCGCAATTGGCAAAAATAAGCCTTGAAGCCCATGGCTTCCCTACTCTGGTGCTGGACGGAGATGGCTGCGATCCACGCAATGTAGCCGATGGTCAGATGCTAACTCGGATAAGTGCTTTTCTGGAACAGTTAGAGGCAAGGCGATGATTGGTTACACCTGCAAATATACGCCTATCGAGCTCTTGTATGCCTTAGGAGAGACCACGGAGCTACTCAACCATGAAGTGCCGGATTTCGAATATGCAGAGAAATGGACTCATCCAAACCTTTGCTGCCATGCAAAGGCCTTCCTGCAACATAGCTCTGAGCTGGACGAGCTTGTATTAGTAAATTGCTGCGATTCCATTCGCAGGGCATATGATGTGTTGGTTGCACAGAAAGTTCATCGATTTCTGTTTTTATTTGATCTTCCGCACATAGATAAGGGCTGCGCACAAGAAAAGATCAAAAAGGAACTTTTTCGCCTTACTCGACTCTACACGGAACATCATCCTGTCTCCTTTGATCGACAGCGATTTCTTGAAGCATGCCGGGCTTCTTCTGAGGTTGCTTTCAAGGCTTCGTTTGAGTCTGCCTCTGGGACTCATTCTAAACTCGATCCTGCGACTCCGTTCATCGCGATAATAGGAGCGCGCGTAAGCCAAGAACTTCTTTCCACCATCAAAGAAGAAGTGCCCTATCTAGTGATCGATGCCACCTGCGGCGGAAACCGGTATCTCAGCCCTCTGGCTCCCGGTGCCGAGAGAATGAGCTTCGAAGATCTTATGGATTGGTATGCAAAAGAGCTCTTGCATTTTATCCCGTGCATGCGGATGGCAAATATCGAGCCGCGTAAAGCGCTTTGGGAAAACGAGAATCTTTGCGGAATAATCTATAATACCGTCAAGTTTTGCGACTATTATAGTTTCGATTATGCGCGCGTAAAAAGAGAAGTGCGCCTGCCTATACTAAAGATCGAATCGGATTTTACGCCTCAATCCGAAGGCCAGCTTTCCACTCGCCTCGAAGCCTTCCAGGAAAATTTGCACCTTAGCCTCGAAAAGCCACTGAAAATCAAGGCAAAACAGGTAAGTCAACCTGCCTTCTTTGGGGGAATCGATAGCGGCTCAACCACGACAAAGATGGTTATCATCGATCGGAACAGTAAAATCCTTGCTTCGAGCATAGTATCTACTGGCGCTAAGACACAGGTTAGCGCACGGAAAGTCCTACAGGAAACATGTAGACAGCTCGGCGTTGAACCGTGTGACCTGGCATCGGTTTTTTCTACAGGCTATGGGCGAAACAATATTGCATTCGCAACAGATAGTAAAACCGAGATAACTTGTCATGCAAAGGGCGCATTTTTTCTTGACCCCACTATTCGCACAATAGTGGATATAGGAGGACAAGATAGCAAGATAATCCGCATAGACAATGAAGGCAGAGTCGTCAATTTTGTGATGAATGACAAATGCGCCGCAGGCACCGGCCGTTTCCTAGAGATGATGGCCCGCACCCTTGAGCTCGATATCGACATTATGGTGCGCACTGGCCTGGCCTGGAAAAACGACCTTACGATCTCGAGTATGTGCACTGTTTTCGCGGAATCCGAAGTTGTCTCGCTCATCGCGGACAATTGCTCAATTGCAGACATAGTTCACGGGCTCAATAAATCGATCGCTTCTAGAATCACATCAATGATCAGCCGTACTGGATGCCAGGCACCATATATGATGACAGGAGGCGTAGCCAGAAACACCGGTGTGGTTAGAGAACTCGAAGTTAAGCTGGGCGAACGACTCATCGTCTCTGAAAAGCCAGAACTCTGTGGTGCTCTTGGCGCCGCATTGTCTGCTTTGGAATTGTCTGCTTTGGGATCGAAAGAAATATAAGCAATCTCCTTGTAATAAAGGAATATAGCAATAAAGAGAGGGAAAAGGCATGGAAAAAGCAAAGGTAGGCATAATTGGCGGATCGGGCTTGTATGAAATCGAGGGAGCAGAGGTGGTGGAAGAAATCAAAGTGGATACTCCTTGGGGATCTCCCTCCGACCTTATCACAATTGCTAAGATCGGAGGTGTCAGGACAGCTTTTCTGCCTCGCCATGGAAAAGGGCATTTTCTTCTACCCACTGAAGTTAACTCGAGAGCCAATATTGCAGCCTTAAAGATGCTCGGAGTCCGTGAGATCGTAGCATTCTCTGCGGTTGGGAGCCTCAAGGAGGATATTCATCCACGAGATTTCGTATTGCCCTCCCAGATCATAGATAGAACCAAGGACAGGCCGGGCTCCAGCTTCTTCGGAGAAGGTATTGTTGCTCATTTGAGCTTTGCGGACCCTTTTTGCACACGCCTTTGCTCTATCATAGAGCCACTAATTCTGGCGCGAGGTTTGCGTCTTCATACCGATGAAACGCTCATATGCATGGAGGGGCCAGCCTTCTCAACAAGAGCAGAAAGCCAGCTTTACCGTTCATGGGGCGCTGGCATTATCAATATGAGCGTGCTGCCCGAAGCAAAACTGGCTCGCGAAGCAGGGATTTGTTATGCAATGATCTGTATGGCGACAGATTATGACTGCTGGAAAATGGACCACGCAGATGTGACGGTCGATATGGTCGTCCAGAACCTCAATGCAAACTCAGCACATGCCAAGGCTTTAATACTGGATGTTGTTCCTGCATTAAGCATAGATACTGAGTGTAGCTGCCATACTGCCATGAAGGGTGGCATCATGACAGCCCCATCAAAGCGCAATCCTGAAACAGTGATAAAACTCAAGACTATATTCCCTGAACTCTAGGCTTTATCGGCAATCTGATATAGGTGGTCCGGCTTGACCCTATTAGCCTTGCTAATTACTCTATCCTCATGAAAATCTTGATAGCCAACGATCATGGCGCCGTGGCGCTAAAGTTCAATATTTTGCGATGGCTCGAAACCCAGGGTCACGTGGTTGTCAATCTTGGTGTCGATACCGAAGATCGAGTCGATTATCCAGATCAAGCAGCCTTAGCCGTAACGGAATATTTCAAGGGTAGTTATGACTTGGGCATAGTATGCTGCGGTACAGGCATTGGCATATCGATAGCCGCCAATAGATTCAAGGGTATACGTTGCGCACTCATCCACGATAGCTATACTGCTCGCATGGCCAAGGAGCACAATAATGCCAATTTCCTCGCTTTTGGCGGCCGAGTAGATTATAAAGAGCCTGTCGAAGAACTCTTAAGTGTCTTCCTGCATGCGGAATTCCGGAAAGGGCGTCACGCTGAAAGAGTTGCTAAGCTCGATACCATTTAGGCTGTCTTTAGGCTATCTTGTAGAAAACACCCAATTTGACAATCTCGATGTCCTTTAGGTCAGCATCTATCAGATGGCCTTGCATTGCCATCAGTGCTTCTTGTTCACCATGCACAAGAAAGGTTCTCTGTAAGCGCTTCTTATCGATACACTCTAGCCATTCTATGGTCTCTTTCCAATCGGCATGAGCAGAAAAAGCATCGATTTCTTCGATATTTGCACGTACTTGGTACCAATCCCGTTGAATTCGCACTTCTTTCGCACCATCTCTGAGACGCCTGCCTAATGTCCCCTCGGCCATGTACCCCACAATGAGCACGGTATTCGCAGAATCACCGAGTCCATGCATCAGATGATGCTGGATCCGTCCAAATTCGCACATACCATCTGCAGAAATGATTATAAGTGGACCTTTAGCCTGATTGAGAGCCTTAGAGTCCTCCACAGATTGGGAAAAATTGAGAGCTGCAAAACCAAAGGGATTCTTGGCGTGGGCCGTAAAAAGATCGTAGGTTTCCTTATCGTAGCATTCCGGATGTATAACAAATATGCTTGTAGCATTGAAAGCCATGGGCGAATCCACCCATATCGGAATATCGGGTATCCTACCCTGATCATGCAGAAGATGAAGGCTAAAGATCAGCTCCTGCGTGCGCTCCACTGCAAAGGCTGGAATTATAATCTTGCCCCTCTTCTTAGCGGTCCTGTTTACAACATCTTCGAGGTGTAGAAGGGAATCCGCTGTGGATTCATGGAGACGATCTCCATATGTACTGTCGAGAATAAGAAAATCTATCCCATTGAGGCACTCGGGGTCCTTGATTATGGGCTTGCCTTTGCGGCCTAAGTCTCCGGAAAACCCAAGAATAGCTACATTCCCAGCCTTATCCTTTGCGGTAATTCGAGCAAAAGCCGATCCTAGAATATGACCGGCATCGAAAAATTCTATTTGTACTCCATCAGCTATAGAGATAGGACGATGATAGCTGACCGTTACAAACTGATCCATTGCCCGGATGACATCGAAGTTATCATATAAAGGCTTCCAGTCGAATTGCTCATGTCTTTTTTCTGCCTGCCTAGAAAGATAATCCGCATCTCTCGCTTGAATATGGGCAGAGTCGGTCATGATCAAGTTTGCGAGATCTCTAGTAGCCGAAGTAGCGTAGATATTGCCGGTGAAACCTCTTTTTACAAGGTATGGCACAAGCCCACAATGATCGTAATGCGCATGAGTAAGAACAAGGGCATCGATGGATGAAGCCTCTATATCATCTCCGAGCAAAGCCCTATTCTTGGCATCCGCTTTCGCCCGTTTTCCCTGAAAAGCGCCGCAGTCTATGAGAATTCTGGTAGAGTCGACTTCGAGAAGATGCTTCGACCCAGTGACTTCCTCCGCGGCTCCAAGAGAACGAATATTGATGCTCATGTTCTCACTATACCCTGTTGCGAAAAAATCCGCAATTCGATAGATTAATGCAGATTCATGATCGCCGATACACTCACCCTTAGGGTTGAAAAACTCTCTTCAAACGGTGAGGGTATCGCTTTTTCCGAAGGAAAAGCGATCTTCTTGCCTTACACTATTCCAGGCGAGACAGTACTTGCAGAAATAATAGATGAACATTCGGGCTTTGCGCGAGCCAGGATCATCGACATAAAAGAATCCTCACCCTATCGTGTGGAACCACCTTGTCATCATTTTGGCGACTGCGGTGGTTGCAGTCTTCAGCATGTCGGCTATGAACATCAGGCATTACTTAAAAAACAAGCAGCCCTGGATACCTTTTTACGGATAGGAGGCTTTGATCCCGGAGAGCTTCAGATCATAATAGGAGAAGGCTACCACTGTCGCAATCGTGCCCAGATCCATGCCTGCGGAGATGGTGGCCTGGGCTTTGCAAAGACTGGCTCACACGAGAGCGTAAGGACATCTCATTGCCCTGCCCTGGTTCCGATTATAGAGCGCTGGCTAGTCTCCGAAAACCGAAAAGCCCATCCATATCGTGCCCTTTCCGCCCTTATTGGCGACAGACCTCGATTTGTGGTTTTTGGCCAGGAGAATCGAATATATCTCGAAGGAAGAGACAACTTTGCAAAGGCAAAGGTCGCTGGCAAAGAACTAAGGTTCCCGCTTGCGGGCTTTTTTCAGAGCAATATCTTCATGCTCGAAAGATTAATTGCAGAGAATGTAATCTCATTGTACGGCAAGCGAGCTCTCGACCTTTACAGTGGTGCTGGAATGTTCTCACTATTCCTGGCAGACAGATTCGAAGCTATCGATTGCGTCGAGAGTGAGGCTGCTTCCATCGAAGCCGCACGCATGAACCTCGAATCAGCAGCTGTAAAGATAGAGTTTTCATGCACCACGGTGGAGAATTGGATAGAAGCTGCTCGGTCTAGCCTCTCCTTTGATTGTATCCTTGCCGATCCACCGCGAACCGGAATGACGCCAAAAGTGCGCACATGGCTTTCTTTTGTTGAGGCTCCAATGCTTCTTTATATAAGCTGCGATCTTGCAAGCCTTGCACGCGATCTGCGAGATCTTTTTCAAAAAGGCTGGCAACTCGAGAATATCATTCTCTATGACTTCTATCCTCAGACGGGAAGGCTCGAAGCAGCCGCTCGTCTTATAAAGGAGGCTAAGCATGGCCCGTAATGGTCCTTTTAAGGGCAGATCGATTTCGGTGGTAAATGATCTATCGTTAGATGAACAACTCTATCTATACCGCAAGGCTAGAGAGTTAAAAGAGACTGCGCGAGGTGGCCACGATGCAGAAAAATTCCGGATCAATGATCTGGATTATCAAGTGTACCTTATTTTTATGGAAAATTCCACGCGGACTCGCGAATCCTTCAGAAATGCAGGCAAATTTCTGGGCGCTCGAGTCAACGTCTTTGACGCCGCCACAAGCTCCTTTAATAAAAACGAATCTATAACCGATGCCATCAAGATGCTCTTTGGCTATTCCAATGAGTCCTGTTTCATACTTCGCACCCCTCTCGAAGGCGTCTGCACCTGGCTAGATCAGGCATTTGAGGAATATGCCCATATAACCGAAAAACTCAAGCCTTCTTTTATAAATGCCGGCGATGGCAAACACGAGCACCCTACCCAAGAGTTCTTAGACGAATTCTCTTTTCTCGAACAACTCAATTGGAAAGAAGAGCATATACACATAGCGATGGTGGGCGACCTCTATCATGGAAGGACCGTGCATTCCAAGGCGGATGGCTTAAGAATATTCAAAGAAGTCGAAGTAGATCTCGTAGCGCCCTCATTGTTATCCATGCCTTCATATTATGTGGATAAAATGAGGGCTAGTGGTTTCCAGGTCAATATTTTCGAATCGATAGATGAATATCTCGCGCAGGACAATATAGCACCCATTTGGTACTTTACTCGCCTTCAATTGGAGCGAATGGGCGAAGCCGTTCTCGAGCGAGCTCCATACTTGCGCCAATCGGTAACTTTCAAGAAAGACTATCTAGGACGATTGCCCGAAAACTGCCGATTCTATCACCCTCTGCCGCGAGATCGCAATTATCCAACCATACCATTTTTCCTCGATGATTTGCCTCTAAATGGCTGGGATGGCCAATCCATCAATGGCTATTGGACGCGCATAACCGAGATTGCCATGCTCTCTGGCCGTATTGGAGGAGATTTTGAAGGCGAACATGCAAAGCCACGCGAATTCATCGACGACTTTGTGCATGAAGCATCGATCCAGGAGACCTCTAAACCTGAGTATAAGGTAGGAATTAAGCCGGTTGAAGAAGGAATAGTCATAGATCATATAGCAAGGGGAGCTTCCATAGGCGAGATCTGGGATACTATCGATGCCGTAAGAAAAATCCTCAAGCTAGATGTGCGTTCCAGCCATGGTGTCTATCATTCCAACCGAGGCGAAGGAATCTATAAAGGCATTATTTCTCTTCCGGACATAATAAGCTTTGGTGAAAAAGACCTGAAAAAGCTCGCAGCGATCGCTCCGGGCTGTACGCTCAATCTCATACGCCATGCTCACGTAGCCAAGAAATATCGCCTCTCTATGCCGCCTCGTATATACAACTTCGACGAGATCTCCTGCAAGAACGAAAACTGTATCTCTTCTCCAGCACAACACGAGGGTGTTCCCACCGAATTCATACGCAAGGGTGAGACTACATTCGTCTGTAAGTACTGCGAACGCGAGCATAAATTCAGGGATATCTGGGATATCTGATCAGCTTTACAGACTATAGATATCCCCTCTGGAAACCGGACTTGTATGAATAGCAGGCATGTAATTTTGCCAAAATCAAATGATCTATATCAGCATCAACAAATGTTCATATCAAATACTCGAGGCACCAGAGTTAGAGCGCCAAAACTCATACATGAGAATTGCCGCAGATACAGAGACATTCAATGATTCGACATGACCCTGCATAGGAATAGAAACGATATCGTCAGCTACCTTTCTAAGGATTTGCGAGACTCCGCTCCCTTCATTGCCAAGAATAATCACGGATTTTGGAGCTATACCAGCGCTCGTAAGCGGCTTGCCATCCATGTCTGCGGCGTAGACCCAATAACCTGCCTTTTTGAGAGTATCGACCGCTGATCTGAGATTGCTCAATCGTAATATGGGAACCCAGGCGATAGCGCCAGCGGATGCCCTAGCAGCTGCATTGGAGATCGGAGAAGCACGCCGCTGTGGCATAATAACGGCATCTACACCGAAGGCGTCAGCTGATCTCAGGATAGCACCTAGATTTTGAGGATCTTCTATATGATCGAGAACTAAGATAAGGCTTGGCCTTGGTTCAGAAACTCGATCGCACAGAGCCTTCAGAGAAGGCTTCTTCTTAAAGACTTCCTCTAGCGCGAGAATAGCTCCGCGTTGATCTTTTGACATTTCATCGAGCCTAGATTCAGGCACATATTGGATTGAAATGTTCTGCGATAGCGCTTCATCGAGAATCTCACGTATTCGTGGACCTCGGCGCTGAGAGTTTTCGGTTATATAGAGGAAGCACCGCGAATTTCCAGCTTTGAGAGTTTCCAGAATAGCATGAAATGATGTCAGATACTCCACACACCATCCTTACGAGAAATCGAATACCGAATCCTATTTCTTATGTATCGATCATGGTATAACTGTAAATTCCTGGACGAGCTGAATTGCGCTCTCGATCTGTTTGACACCCGGCACAAGATTAGCCGCTGCGACAGCACTTTCCACTGTAGCGCGACTGTTGGCTACTCCATGAAGCACCACAACGCCTCGCTCGACCGCTGCCTCCAAAAAATGAATAGGGATTTTGCGATTGTAGGTGATCTCTGTGACTATCTTAGCTCCAAGCAATAGATCCCTTAGCTTTGCCTGAGCTTCTTTTTCTCGATCTTCGGTTATAAAGGACACTCTAAAAGCATCGATCGCAGAAGCAGCGTGGATTGGATCGAAGCGATCGGTTGTTAGGGTCATGTCATATTCCGAAGGATTGTACCAATCCACGGAGAAGAAGTACTTATGGAAGCCTGCTCGATCGTGATCGCTGCTCTCGATTATCTGAAGCGCATGGCGTGAATCTATATTCTGCGCTTTGCGCACCCTCTCGATTCTTACCGTCTTCGAAGCACCTATCCTGATGCTTATTAGATTCTGGATACCGCGTAGAATTATATGAGCCCCTCTGCCAATAAAGATGCAGTTGTTTTCCAGCGCAGTATCATACACGGTTTGGGTGAGAAAATGCAGGTATTCGTCCCTCTGCTGAGAAAGAGAAGCCCAAAAGCCTGGATTCTTCTCGTCGTACCTAGCCTGTTTCTCAACATCGATTCCCATCGCTGAAAGAGCAGCTTCGATATGCTCCTTGTCAACAATCTTATATCCATTGATCTTTGAAAGCTCTTGAGCTGTTTCTTCGCCATAAGATGCCAGCTCGCGAGAAATTGCTATAACCGCCATATTACACCTCCCTCTTAAAAATCATAATCCAAGTTAGTCCTCGAGTCAAACAAAATACGGAACGTGCTCTATCTTATGAATAACATTTGGTCGCCAGCATTATATCCCCTTTTATAAATAGAGTCCTTTAGATAGAATATCGAGCAATGGAGAGATTTGCGCTTCTTGCCGCATTTGGAACCGCGGTGTGTTGGGCTTTTTCGGCTATTTTTTTCGAGACTGCCTCCAGGAAAGTCGGAGCTTTGGCCGTCAATTTCTGGAAGGTGGTTTTCGCGTTTTTGTTCCTTGGAATTTCCGGGATGGTCGAGCGGAATGTGCCTTTTCCTTATGATGCACCTCTAAGAACATGGATACTCTTAGGCTTGTCGGGAATCGTTGGCTTTGTAATTTCCGACTTTTTTCTTTTCAATGCATATATACTGATAGGTTCAAGGATTACTGTTATTTTCCAATCGCTCACGCCTATTTTTACGGCTCTCTTTGCCTTTATCTTCATAGGCGAGCGGATGCAAGTTTATCGACTCATCGGCATGGCAGTGACCGTTGCCGGCATTCTAATTGTTGTCACCACCCGTTCTCGCCAGAACAAAAAGAATAATAAAGAAAAACTTTCCGCAAAGGGGCTCCTATACGGTTTCCTTTCGTCTATTTTTCAAGCAGGAGGAATGGTGCTCAGCAAAGCAGGCTTGGGCAACTATAGTCCAATCTCCGGGACGCAGATTCGCGCATTCGTTGCGATTTTCGGATTTGCAATAAACGCTCTCCTCATAGGACAGGGTAGATTTGTCTTTGTTGAGATGCCCAGAATAAAGGAGGCCCTTCGCTCAACATTAAAAGGCTCTATTTTTGGTCCCTTTCTGGGCGTGGCCCTCTCTCTGTTCTCCATGCAATATACGCAGGTAGGGGCTACAAGCACACTTATGGCTCTGACTCCCGTGGTTATCATTGTGCCATCGGTTCTGATTCTCAAGCAAAAAGTCCATTATCTGGAAGTTCTCGGCGCGGCTGTTGCGGTAGTAGGAGCCGCTCTCTTTTTCTTATTATAGCACTAATTTCTGCTTCATTGTCATACACAAGGTTCGTATCAGTATGGAATGGATCTGTCGAAGACTGATTTTGATTACTGCATTTCTCATTTCGATATTTGGTAGTATACTTACGATAGAATTTGATTTATGCGCTTTGCATTCCTATAAGAAATCGATATATAGATCCAAAATAATGGGGGAAGAAATGCGCACAGTCAAAAAGGAGCAATATGAAAGCGCTTGTCAAGAGAAACGCTGAACCCGGACTCTGGATGGAAGAAGTCCCTATACCCAATATTGGAGATAACGATCTGCTGATAAAGGTCAAGAAAACAGCAATCTGTGGAACTGATGTGCATATATGGAAATGGAATACTTGGGCTCAGCGTACAATACATATTGGGCAGATTGTAGGTCATGAATTTGTGGGTGAGATTGTAGATAAGGGTAGATCCGTACAAGACTATAAAATCGGAGAACGCGTTTCCGCCGAGGGCCATATATGGTGCGGTACCTGCCGCGCATGTCGCGCTGGTAAGCATCATCTCTGCCCCAATACGATTGGAATCGGAGTAAATCGAGATGGTTGCTTTGCGGAATATGTGGCTGTCCCGGCACAGAACGCATGGCATGTGCATGAAGCCATTCAAGATGATATTGCGGCTATTTTTGATCCCTTCGGCAACGCTACTCATACTGCACTCTCTTTCGATATGACTGGTGAAGATGTATTGATCACTGGAGCAGGCCCCATAGGCTGCATGGCCGCTGCTATAGCGCGCCATGTTGGAGCCAGAAACGTAGTGGTGACCGATGTAAATCCATGGCGGCTCGAGCTGGCAAAAAAACTAGGCGCAACGCGCGTTGTAAATGTCGATAAGGAAGACTTAAAAGAAGTACAGAAAAGTCTTGGAATGGTCGGCGGTTTCGATATCGGCATGGAAATGTCAGGCAACCCCAAAGCCCTCGAGCAAATGATCGAAAACATGTATAATGGAGGACGAATGGCTCTGCTGGGACTTCTTCCGGATGGAGCTGGTATCGAATGGTCGAGAGTCATATTCAAGGGGCTTTTCATTAAAGGTGTATACGGACGAGAAATCTTTGAAACCTGGTACAAAATGCAAACCATGCTGCTATCTGGTCTGGATATAAGCCCTGTAATAACCCATAGATTTCGCTTCGACGACTTCGAGAAAGGCTTTGAGGCTATGCTTTCCGGAGAGTCCGGAAAAGTAATCCTGAATCTGGAATGAAGAAGTCCTTGATTGCTCAATTATTCGCCCATGATTGAACATACTCTTCTCTATAATTTCCGTATTAGCGAAGATGCGGCCTCAGCATTGGATAAAATTCCACGCTGTATCGAAGAAGCAAATCCCATTTCCTTCCAGCATCGCGCAGAGCTTCGCTACAGCATTCGGAGTCTTTGGCGACTACTGACAATGGGACGAGCCCAGCGCGCAAGCGACTATCTCAACAATCCTACCCTTTTTTCGGCCTATTTGCGCTATTTCATGCCCTGGAACCTTGTACGACTCGTTTCCCTTTTGACGGATCTTCCTGTTGAACTTAAGCCAAATGCTACTATAACAGATATGGGTTCGGGCCCGCTGACCTTGCTCTTATCGCTCTATTGCTCCAAGCCTGAATTGAGAAAGCTCCCTCTGACGATCATCTGTGTGGATCGAGCACCTCGCATGATGGAGACTGGAAAAACCATTCTGGAAATACTCGCCGCGGAACATTCTGGAGAATTGCCTCCATGGAAAATCGAACTGAGACACCTGAGGTTCGGGGAACCTATCAGGGAAAAGGCCGACCTCTTCTGTGCAATAAATGTCTTCAATGAATTCTTCTGGAAAAGCAAAGAAACGCTTTTCGAAAACGCTGACGCTCTATATCGATCTATCATGCAATACTGCAAGAATGATGGCTCATTGCTGATCCTGGAACCTGGCGAGCCTAGATGCGGAGGGTTTTTGAGTGCTCTGCGCGCCGTTGCTATTCGGGATAATTGCGAGATTTTGGCTCCTTGTCCACACACCTCGGCTTGTCCCATGCCTGGAATTTTCAAGAGTGGACAAGAATATCTAATTAAAGAAAATCCCAAAAACATAATCAAAAAAGGAATCCCTCGTTTTGATTCTATTGAGAGCAAAGCAAATGTTGCACGACAAAAAAGTGAATATATAATCAAGCAGCTCCCCGACGAGTCCAGCAATCATAGAAATAGGTTCTTGACGCCTGTCCGAATGCCCGCTCCACGAGTAAAATATCCTTGGTGTCATTTCTCCATGCCCACAAGCTATGCTCCTAAATGGCTTTATAGGCTATCACAAGAAGCCGGGCTGGCCAAAGATAAATTGTCTTTTAGCTACCTTTACGTAAAGCGATGCCCATCCTCGATTTTGCCCTTGGATCAGAATAAGAAGCAAAAGAGTCGTTACCCTGGAAACCTGCCCTTGCCGACAGGGGCAAATGAGGGATACGATGAACTCGCCTGCCGAATTGTGTCCGAACCAATTGTGCTTTCTCATTCGAGAGTCGGTAAATATGCTTGCTCTCACTTAGGATATACTCTGATTTCGACCGGACAATCTGAGGCATTGCCAGAGTCTGGTGCTCTCTTGCGCATAGCAACAAAGATACCTGCAAGCACCAGTTCATCCAAAAAACGCAAAAAAGAAATGGAATATGATCAAAAGACAGGCGCTATTCTTATATCCTACGAATCGCCTAAAAAGTTTTCTGGCCGAAAATAAGCCATTAACTTTCTGCTTGCGGACGTGAAAGAGCCTTTCAGCCGCTTTATTCAACTTCCGGCACAATGGTTCAATTTGGACCAGGTCTTATTATGAGGCATCGGTATCGTTTCGGTTAGACTTTCGATGAGGCAATGCGTCCTATTGACACAAAACAAGGGTGCCTATATAGTACCATGCCGTCAGCCATGACAAGGGGGCGTAGCGAAGCTGGTTATCGCGCCGGCCTGTCAAGCCGGAGATCGCGGGTTCAAGCCCCGTCGCTCCCGATCACAGCATCGTTCGTGCGCGCAGGCGCGTATCTTTGCAGTTCAGCGTCATGTGGATTGAGACCCGTCTGCCACGCGACGGGCTTTTTTTTAGGCAATCGGGCTGTAGCGCAGGGGCTAGCGCGCTTGGTTCGGGACCAAGATGTCGGAGGTTCAAATCCTCTCAGCCCGAAAAATAGATACTTATAGCAAAATGAAATAAAAAATATAAAAGGGTTAGATCCCGAATCGATTTCTTGACTGTTGCTCAACTGTAACTCGATTGGTTTGCTTCCAGATGAACCACTTGACTGTGGGGCTTGTGGGGCTTATCCAAAGAGGCCTTTATAAGGCTCATTACCATGAGCACATTGGTAAAAAAGTGTAGCACCTGCGTTCCTGCGAAATTATACAAAAGATATCATTAACTTATAGCTTTATTAGAGAATAATGCAGGGCATCTTTCTCTCAAGAGGACAGTCAGAGCGAACAGCGGTAGTGAAAAAAAGCTTGAAACGCTATATTGAAAGAAGGCCGGAAAGAGGCATATATAGGACACAGAAAGATAAGAGCTTCAAAACCGGCTAATGGAGATTTTGCTAAAGAAAAATGGTAGGCAGCAACACAAAAATCTTTTTTTGTCCTCGGTTTCACGTGAATTTCTATCATTCTTATCGGGGAGATACGCCTGATGAGCGCGGGTTTGGCAAGGACGTTCGCGTTATTCGCTCCATTCTTGATAGCCTCGATGAGCTTTCCAAAGATGGAATCGAGGTCAAGTGCGCATGGGATTTCGATAACGCGTTCACCTTGGGACATATTCTGCCGAGCTTTGCTCCAGACATAATAGAGCGGATTAAGATGAGGGTTATTGCTGGGGTCGACGAAATCGAACTTATGTCCTGGAACAATGGGCTTCTTACCGCTCACACACCTGAGGAGCTAAGGTACGCTCTTTCATGGGCAATTAATGCGCCCGATGGTTCAGGAGTGCTTCAGACCTTTGGTTCATATGTGCCGATTGCACGGCCGCAGGAATGTATGTTTACGGGATCGCACATCGACATCTATCGTAGTGTGGGGATCGAAGCTATATCTTTATATTACAGCGCAATTCCTTTCAATGCGATAGGTTCGTTTATTTCTGAATTGGAGGCAAGAAAGCGGTACAATCCACTCACGCTCAAAAACCCTACAACAGGAGCATCGATAAGGCTTATTCCTGCGATCAATCAGGGCGATTTGGCTGAGTATTATTTCAGCGCCGCCCGCATGCTCAAAGCAATTCGAGCTGAGCAGTTGCATGAAACTTTTCGTTGTGCGCACGGCCTAGATGCTGAGGGCGATCCTGAGAGAGATATCGAGATGGGCATTGAAGGAGATTCTGGAGGCATAGCACAGCCTGTCGATATGCTAGTGGTGCTCGATATTGATGCAGACGATAGCTTTTGGGCAGGCTTTTTGCCAGGTTTTTCTCGTCGCTTTGTGCCATCATTTGGAGGGCTTTATTCGCTTATCTCGAGCATCGCGCGCTTGCCATTTGTTGGTTTTGAACGACCATGGGAATACATCAAGACCCATCCTGATAGGGGAGAGATTGTTATAGGCCAGGATATGGCTGATGGTGCCTTTGATGGTTATTCATCCTGGTCTGAAAAATATGAGAATTATGAAATTTGGTCGATTATTGCCGAAGCGAGATCGCAATGGCAGTCTGCAAAAAGCATTGTGGCAGTTCGAAATGGTGAATCTGTATTGCGTTCTGCAACTAGCCCAAAAACCGAAACATATTGGCTCGATGAACTCTCGGAGCTCGATCCATCCTTGGCCAGGCTTGCGCATGAAGCGATAAAAGAGCGACTTCGGGCGCTGTCTACAACCCATTTTGGGCTTGCTGTTCCTGTAATGAATGTGACAAGGCTTGAGATAGCTCGAGAAACAGCGAATCGATCCCTCGAGCTCGCTAAGGCCTTCTATACGGCAGTAAAGCATAAATATGGTGTAGTCAACGCGATATCTAATCTACCCTGTATTAAAGAACCTCAAGAACTCCGGGGTCCGGAGTTGCCTCAAGCAGCGCATCCAGAAAGCAGGGTTCGCATGCAAGATTCTTCTCCTCACAGTCCTCATCTCACGCTTTCGGTCAGCTCAAAGGGCAGAATCCGGCTAGCCAGCGGACCATATACAGTTCATATCAACGAGCCCTGGGTTGAATATAATCATAAAATTCTCGGTTCGCGCAAAATTGACGTTATATCCGGTGCTGAGCGATATGAATTGCATGGAATCATCCCTCTAAGGCCCATGCGAGTGGCGATCGAATGGAGCAGGACTGCTACTATGCTCAGCGCGGATCTTGTGTGCTTCGAGCTTCATGTGCAATATCCATCGACCCCGCACCGGTGTTATGATCACAAAAAGGCAAGAACACTCGGTCGAACATGGGACGATCGCTGGCGCCAACTTGCGCCTTTTGAGATTGTCGCATTTGAAAATCTGCCCTGTTCTACCATTATCCATGTATGGAAAGAGGACTTTAGTAATGTCATTTCGCACTATTCGCTAGATTATGCTGGCTATGGTCGAAATCGGTTCCTTGCAGATATCAATAACCACCTTACGCCAAAATGGCTTGCAGTGAGCGATGGCGCGCGAGGGATTCTAGTTGCGCAGGCTTCTCAATCTTTTAGCAGTTATGCTTTCTGTCCTCTACGCCAGGATTTACGGTGTGGTGTACAATGCGTGAGCATGTTCCCTTTTGGTGCTCTTTGGGGACCACAGTACCGATATCCTGCTGCGGTAACTGGCTTAGGAAGGCGCGCTGCCATTCTGACTGCGGAACATCTGCATTCCTCGGCCCCCTCATGGGAAGGAAAGACCCTTGATGCGCGCCTTCTTATCGCACTCTATGAGGGTAATGAACCGCAGAGAAGTCTTCTAGCAAAAGTGCACGAATGCTTGCTCTGATAAAGGCGAAAATCAAAGCGTCATGAGATGTATCTATTCTCTTTCATTCCAAAGAATTCATTCCAAAAAAGTCGGAAGCAAAAATGTACGTTTGCTAATGCCTGATATCAATACAATATTGCAGACAAATGAGCACGGAAAAAAGGAAACCCATTCTTTGCGATGCATAGATGACAGCACAAGTAAGATCCGGTAAAATCGATTTGACCAATCTCAGTGCACATAATTTGGGAACATGAGGCGTAAGATACTGCCGGCAAAAGCAAGGAGGCAGAGTATGACAAAAAAAGAACATTCGAGGCCTCTCGCCACGCAAGTGCCATCTCCAGAGGGTGGACCTGCTCTGACTTCTATTTCAAGAGCTTCGCTCACTACCGAAAGACCCGTTACCTTTAAGACGCTTATCGCCTATGGAGTCGGCGATATATATGGAGGTGGCGCATTCATAATCGTAAGCCTTTTTTATATGTTCTTCATGACCGAAGTCGTAGGCCTTTCTCCTGCCCTTGCAGGCCTTGCGCTTGGTATTGGGAAGGTTTGGGATGCTATCACCGATCCTCTTATGGGCTACCTTTCAGATCATACACGCTCGCGTTATGGCCGCAGGCGCGTTTATTTCCTTGTGGGTATTGTGCCCATCGCGCTTTCTTACATAATCATGTGGATTCGCGTTCAAGCAAGCTCACAAGTCGCGCTTTTCTTTTATTATCTCTTCGCCTATATCCTCTTCGATGCGGTAATCACGATGGTGATGACCCCCTATTCTGCGCTCGCTGCTGAGCTATCCGCTGATTATAAGGTGCGTAATCGCCTCTCTGCTGCGAGGCTCTTTTTCTCAGGCTTTTCATCGCTGCTGGCATCGACCGTGCCGAGCATGATCATCAATGCACATAAGGAAGATCCTGCGCAAGGCTATCTTATCATGTCGATTGTGTTTGGAATTCTATTTGCAATTCCCTGGATATTTGTTTTTTGGGGAACATGGGAGAATCCGCATCTTGCAAGCCCAACCGTATCGCGAGATTTTATGAAGGAATTTGCGAGCATTCTTAAAAACAAATCCTTTCGGATTCATCTTATGATGTATGTTTTCGCCTATTCTGCAATGGATATGTTGATGGGGCTCTTTACGTATTACCTTACCTATTATTTGCAAAGGCCGAATATTTATTCAATCGCAATGGGGACGCTCATGATCGTGCAGCTTTTTATGATTCTCGTCTATACCAAGGTTGCGAACACCAAGGGCAAGCGCTTTGCGTATATCCTTGGCATGTCGATCTTTCTTGCTGGTCTCTATGCGACTATTGTTCTTACATCGTCTACGCCATTGCTAGTTCTCGTACTTATCTGTGCGGTCATAGGGCTTGGGACTGCCGCTGCGGTCTATATTCCATATGCCATTTTGCCCAATGTAATCGATGTAGATGAGCTAATGACAGGTCAACAGCGCGCTGGAGTCTATTCTGGCGCAATGACTCTTGCGCGAAAGGTTGTTCAAGGTATCATCGTTATGCCGCTCATCGGATTCTTCCTTCAGCTCGTTGGCTTTCAGTCCAACCAGGCGCAGACGCCGGAAGTACTCAGTAAATTCTTGATATTCTTCATCACCGGGCCTAGTATTTTCCTTATTTTGGGCATCATCGTCGCAATGCGCTTTGAGCTCAGCCCAAAAAACAGCGAGATCCTAGTCAAAGAACTTGAACGAATCCGCGCTGGAGGGAGGTTGGAAGATGTCAGCCCAGAAGTCAAAACCATCTGCGAGAAGCTAACCGGCATGCGCTATGAGGAGTGTTGGAACAAAAAAGGCGCAACTGAGATATGACAATATTTCAGCAGCATCCTCAGGAATTCGTGCAAACATTTGAATTGATAGCAATTTCATCGGCAAATATCGTAGCAACAAGTAGATTTGCATGCTGGCTTCTATATTCTATATTCCTATAATAAATTATAGTATCTAGATAAAAGGAAGAGCATGCAAAAGTCGGCGAAAAAACCTATCATGGACGAATTGCTGTCCAAAGTAATGCGGCATAGCAGATTCGTTCAAGCCACCCACATCGAATCAGATTATAATTCCTTTGCATAATTAGTAGCTCTCGCGATATCTCGAGCAAAATGGATTTGACGCTGGCCACATCGCGCAATAAACTCAAGATAGAATGAGCTAAGTGGCACGGGAGATAATATGAGGAGGTAGATATGAAGGAGGATATTGAGCAAAAAGAAAAAGCTCAAGGAGGGACGCCTGAACGCCTTAAAGTCGGGGGTATGTTCGCCTATGGAGCGGCCAGCGTGGGTATGGGCTTATTCTATGCCTTCAACAATTTCAGCCTTCCCCTCTTTTATAGAACCTACACTTCGAGCGACGCTCTCATTGGCCTTCTTGCGAACACCCGTTCATTCATGAGTGCAATTGTCCAACCTTTTGTGGGGGCGTGGAGCGATAGAACATGGACAAAAATGGGCCGAAGGAAGCCCTTTTTCGCATTCAGCATGCCTCTAGTGGCTGTGCTTCTTCTATGGTGTGCAGCGCGGCCGCCATTTGGCGTTCTCATCGCTGTGCAGCTCATACTCACTTTTCTTTTCAATGTCGGCGTTGATCCTTATACTGCTCTCATTTCGGACATTGCCCCGGAAAATCAGCGTTCTACCGTGAATAGCGTGGCAACCATGCTCCAAGTACTGGGTCAGCTTGTACTTGCGCTTGCGAGCGGGCTATTCCTTTGGTCGAGGAATCCTTCTTATGTTTTCTGGCTTGTAGCTGCTGGCTTAGTGGTATTTACGACAATCACGGTCTTCGGTGTTCATGAGAAGCGTGAGAATATTCAGATAAGAGAGAAACTCAGTCTGAAGCAGCATTTACAGCTCGTTGCGAAAAACAAAGAGGCTCAAAAATTCTTCATTGTTCAATTTTTGCTTTGGTTCGGGGTGAATGCTGCGACGCCTTTTCTTACACTTTTTGTCAGCACTGAAATAGAAGGTGTCTCTCCAGCCTTGGCACAGGCTCTGGCGGCAATCCTTCTTGGTTCGACTGCAATCTTCGCAGTGCCAGTAGGGATAATTGCAGATAAAACCAGCAGAAAACTCATTCTCTCGATAGGTCTTGGCCTCTTCGGCCTGGGTGCACTTGCGGCTGGTTTATTTGCATATTCTTTGCCAGTTCTCATACCGCTCATCATCATTATCGGGATAGGAAATACAGCTCATACAGTCCTCTCGTATCCTCTGCTATCAGAGCTAGTTCCAAATGAAAATGTGGGAGAATTCTGGGGCCTGAACACTTTCTTTGCCTCGATAGGCGCATTAGTCTCATCCACTCTTGCGGGGGCTCTCGCTGACTTTTTTGGGACCTACCGAGCCGTCTTTGTGCTAACAGGCATCTGTATGATAGCGGCTATGGTCGTTCTTCAATCTGTCGAGCCTAAAAAGGCTCAAGCCACAGTGACAACATGATGCAAGCTTTCTATGGAACCTCGGGTTTCAAGGAGATACATCAACGGCAGCGCGCTTGCTCGTCGCTCTATTTATTCGAAGGGTTTGCTCTCTTTCTCGGCAACAGAATCGAAGCGGATGTAAAGCCACATAGCCATCATCTCCTCAAAATTTTCATATCCCTGGATCATTCTTTCGAAATCGAGCACCGTGGAGAATTCAGAGAGGTCGAGATAGCCATCATTGCTCCCGACGAAGCTCATCGCTTCGCAAGCGATGAGGGGAGCTACGCTGTTCTCTATCTCGATGGAGAATCGGAGGCAGCCAGGTACCTTTGCAGCAAATACATTGGTTCGCATGGGCTCTGTCTCTTGCCCGAATTATACCTTATGCCGGCCAAGGCCGAGCTCATGGAGCTAGAAGACCGAAAAGGCTCCATATCTAAGGCTGAATGCGTATCTAAGTCAATATTGGGTCTATTGCTTGGGCCTTATGGTCAAGAAACAGTGGAACTCGATCCCCGAATCAAGAAAGTGATTGCTTTCCTCAAGGAATCTCCAGATAAGAAGGTCAAAATAGAAGTCGTGGCGAGGCATGTAGGTCTCTCAGAGAGCAGGCTCATACACCTTTTTACTCACCAAGTTGGTGTGCCTCCAAGGCGGTATGCTCTTTGGCTTCGCCTTCTCGATGCTATCGACGAGATTGTCGATGGCGCTTCCTTCACAGATGCTGCTTATGCAGCAGGATTCTCGGATTCTGCTCACCTCAGTAGGACTTTTAGGAAGATGTTTGGGCTTAGCCTTGTCGAAGTCTTTAAGAGTACCAGTGTAGCAAGTTCGTTCAAGCGGCTTTAAGAAGGTTGTGCTAAACTTTTTACTGGTCTAAAAGGCTTCGAATGCCCAAAGAGGTCTCGGGAGGTGAGCTATGGCCGGCGTTCAACTCCGGTTGATCGGGCATATGACAGTTCTCATTGAAATGGATGGCCTCACTATCCTTACAGATCCTTGGTTTGGGCCGCGAGGGCTCAAGGAGCGGGCACTTGCTCCGCGCATCGTTCCACCAGCTGCAAATCTCTGGGAACTGGGCCATGTCGACCTACTCCTCGTCTCTCACAACCACATTGACCATTGCGATGATATTTCCCTAGAAACAGCTAGAGATAAGGGTATCACTGTCGTCGGTCCTCGCTCCGTAGCGAAGCGGGCAAAGAAGCTAGGCGCGAAATCAGTTGTTGAACTCGAGCCAGACATGGTACACAGAATAAATAAAAGATCGGGAGATAGATCGATCCATGGGTCAGGGGATGGATCAATCGATAAATCAGCTAATAGGCCAATCGATGTATCGAGCCAAGTATCGATCGAAGCACTGAAGGCCGATCATCCTCTTGCATCCGATGCTCTTGCCTATCTGATCAGAGGATCCAAAACTGTTTTTTTCAGCGGTGATACGCGCTATACACCAGAACTGGAAAGCACTCTAAAAAGCGCTCAACCGGACATTGCGCTAGTCCAAGCGGCTTGCGCACATTATCCATTGCTGGGCGATGATGGCATGTCCTTGCCAGAAGCAGCGGCTCTTGTGCGCGCTATTCGGCCTCGCTGGACCGTGCCGCTCCATCTCCACTGTGCAGGCAAATGGTTGGACCGCGCCCGCGGAATCCGCATTAGGCGCGATAACCAAATCGAAGTAAGCGCGGCGCTCAAAGCTTGGAGAGCAGAGCTCGAGTCGGAAGGGCTCGGTATCTGTATCCTTGGGCCTGGAGAGGAATGCAAGTTATGTGAAAAATGAGGATTGCTGGCTGCCTCATCGAAATACGCAATACTGGCGCCGACCGCAGAGTTGGCGCCACATAGCTAATATTAGGCGATCAAGTCTAAGAGGATTTAAGGAGGATATCATGGCGCAAGAAGAAATTGGGCAAACTGAGATGATCGAGCGCTACAAGAGAGTTCACACGCCTGCCATCAGCGACATTCTCGACCAGAAGGGGCTTTTTCATCAGGTTTTGCCTCCTGCTATTCAGGCTATCGAAAACGGAATGAGGCTCGCCGGCCTTGTGCTTACGGTAAAAGGTACGCCTACAGTCATCGACAAATTAGAGTACCTGGAACTAGCTATGCGGGCTTATAGTTTTGTGGAGCCAGGAACTGTCGTAATATTCGATACTGGGAGCGATCCATCTACGGCGCATTGGGGAGAGATGCTGAGTACAACTACCCAAGCCAAAGGCTGCGGCGGCGCAGTCCTCGATGGGGGAGTACGAGATGTGGATGCTATAAAGCGCCTCGGATTCCCTGTTTTTGCCCGATACCGTACACCAGCCGATATCCGTGGTCGCTGGCGCTATGTGGAAATCAATGAAGATATTCGCGTAGGAGAGACCATCATTCATCCAGGCGATTGGGCAATAGCTGATTCCAATGGAGTAGTCATAGTCCCTAAGGAACTTGCTGCCGAAGTTCTTATTCTCGCTGAAAAAGTCGTCGATGCAGAGAAGACGATATGGCAGGAGCTTAAAGCTGGCGCTTCCCCCATCGAGGTCTTTAAGAAGTACGGAAGATTCTAGGAGGGTCAAACATGAAAATAGTCGACCTAATTGCAACTTCTGTGGGCATACCTCTGGCAATACCCCTCGTTCATGCCTGGGGTTTTCATCCAGGCTTTGGCCGTCTAATTGTAGAGCTCGTCTCCGACGAAGGTCTTGTAGGCTTGGGAGAATGTACGCTAACACCAAATGGTCAGCAAATAGAAGAAGTTGTGAGGTCCTGCAAATCATTCGTGATTGGTGAGGATCCTTTCGATCTTGAGAAGCTTCGCTGGAAGATAGCGAATCCTTTCTATGTGCGTATGTTCGGGCCTAATCTTATCAATGCCTTTGCGGCTATCGAATTCGCATGCCTCGATCTTCAAGGGCAGGCTATTGGGCGTCCTGTCTACGATTTACTTGGTGGCAAAATGCGCGATCGCGTTCCTGTATCTGCCTATGTATTCTATGAAGCACCGAAGGGTCCAGGCCACCTTCCACCATGGGAGGAAGCCGATGCAAGAATCCTGGAACAGTGTGCCGAGCTAATAGAAGTGAAAGGATGCCGCTCCATAAAATTCAAGGCCGGAGTATATCCGCCTGAAAAAGAAGTCGAGACAGTCCGCCATATGCATGAACGCTTTCCTGATGTGCCTGTGCGCCTCGATCCCAATAGTTCATGGGCTCTCACGACTGCTGTCCGTGTCGCGCACGAGCTTTCCGATGTTGGGCTCGAGTACTTGGAGGATCCCGTCTGGGGCTTGAGCGCCATGGCAAAACTAAAGCGGATGTCACCGCATGTGCCACTCGCATCCAATATGGCCTGTTTCTCTTACGATGATATAGCTCCTTCCGCTTTCCTCGATGCGGTCGATGTAATTCTTGCAGATCCGCATTGGTATGGCGGCTTAAGAGCAACAAAAGAGCTCGCACGGCTCTGCGAAACCTTTGGTTTCGATATGGGCATGCATTCTGGAACGGAGTTCGGCGTGTCCCTTGCAGCCGTGCTTCATCTTGCTGCTTCGCTTCCGGCCATTCACCATGCTCCCGATGTCCATTATCATTATCTACAGGACGATATCATCGAAGGAGGCCCGTTCCGCTATGTAGACGGAGCAATTTCTGTGCCGAACGGTCCTGGCCTTGGTGTCAAACTCGATAGGCAGAAGCTCGCGTACTACCATGAATTTTACGAGAAATATATAGCTGCCATAGCAGCAGCGCCGAGCATGGAGCCGATCTACACGAAGGCAAGGTGGTGAGATGGATAGAGCATTAGTTACCGGAGCTGCGGGCTTTCTTGGCCAGCATCTCGTGCACCGCCTCCTTGAAAGAGGCGATAAAGTGCGAGCGCTTGATATTTCTGTGCCAGAAGATCTGCCAGAAGGCTTTGCAGCTGGCGCTGAAATGACCGCCAGAGGTGTCCGCGGTAAGAAATGGATAGCTGGAGATATCCAAGGCGCCGAGTGGATCGCTGCAGATATTCGCGATGCCGAGGCTGTAGCTTCAGCTTGCAAGGGTATGGATACCGTGTATCACCTTGCTTCTCTCATTCCCCAGCGTAAAGCGAATATAGAAACAATGAGGGCAGTCAACATAGGCGGTACAAGGAATGTACTGGATGCAGCACGCAATGCTGGCCTGCGACGCGTCATTTATCTATCAAGTGTAGAGATCTTTGGCGTACCCAAAGTGGTCCCTTGCCCCGAGGATGGCGAGCTTGCACCTCTAGGAGAATATGGCAGAAACAAAATCGAAGCTGAAAATCTCTGCCGCGAGGCTTGCGCAGCGGGTCTTCCTGTCGTCATGTTGAGGCCTCCAACTATTACAGGGTCTGGCCTCGATGAGCCCTTTATATTGAGCCTTTTGTCCGCTATCCAGAAGGGAAAGCCCGTGACCCTTCTTGGGAAAGGAACCAATAGATTTCAATTCATTCATGTCGATGATGTTGTAGATGCATGCTTGCTCACTGCCGAGCATCCAGATGCAGCTGGAGAAGCATTCAATATTGGTGGAAAGGATGTGCCAAGCATAGCTGAATTGGTCCACCTAGTTGCCTCGGCGGTAGGTTCGCCATCGAAGGTGAAGCTTATTCCTACAACGCTAGCAAAGATAGCTATAGCACTCTTGAGACCTTTCGGTGCTGCCCCATTGGAGCCCGAGCATGTCGCTATAGCGATCTGCGACTATGTTTTCGATTGGTCTAAAGCAAAGAGGATACTTGGCTGGGAACCTCGCTGGAGTGTAGCCGATGCGCTTATCGACACATATCGGGCAATTTATGGAGGGTAATTCATGAGTCTAGTGGATAATGCCTCTATAGCTCTAGTCTCAGGCCGCATTCCTCCCGCTCTGGTTCGCGGCGCAGCTCATGTAGTTGTCGCGATCCTTAGCGCCAAAATGCATATAGATGATGCGAAAGGTTCAAGGCGTGCAACAAAAAGCGCCTTAAAATTGCCTGCTGAGTCCACTTCGGAACATCCATCTGTAGCTGTGCCCGAGAAACTATATTTTGTAGATGGATATCATGGTGGCGTGATTTTCTGGAACTGGCTCATTTTGCCAGGAGGAGGTCTCTGGCGAACGTATAACTGGCCTCTCTGTGTGCGACCTGTCATAAAGCGTGCGCTCCATGATTCTCGATTCAAGGTTGTATTGGATTTCGATGCTTACACCTACGAATGGATGGCAAAACACGATTCACACGCAACGAGCCTTCTTCGCAGCGCCCTGGATGCCAGTGCACTCGAAATCGTAAATGGGACATATGGTCAACCATTTGGCTGTGCAGAGACTGGAGAGTCTTTCATCAGGCAGCTCGAACTAGGCAATAGAGCCATCGAAGACGCGCTCGGTTCATCACCAGAGGTATTCTATTCGCAAGAGCCAACGTATTTTGCTCAGCTTCCGCAGATCCTGTCTCTGATGGGCTACAAAGGAGCTGTCTTCAGAACACAATGGGCTGCTTTTGGTACCGATCCGGCACATGATGCTGATCTTGTTAGCTGGGTTGCTCCTGATGGCAGCGAGATTTCTACGGTACCTCGATATTCCTTTCAGAATTACAAACGGCAGCTCGAACACCACCCTGGTCTTGCCGCAGGTTCCCTTGGAATAGGAGATAAACCCGATTGGGCGCCTGAAAGCTTCCCGGCTTTTCTGGAAGCTGCTTCAGCGTGTGGAATTGCACACCCCTTTATTTCGGATCTAAAGGATGTAAATCTTCCCGAGGCGCCATTGCCTCGTGCTACAGAGATTGTAGCAATGAAGAATATCGTATTCACGAGGCCTAAGGATTATCTTCGAATTGCGAACCCACCTCAGGAAAAAGTCTTCCATGGCCCACATGATACGCCGTGCACGCTCCCCTGGGGCTTAGAGGCTGACGATGTTCCGAGATCAGTGGTCGCAGCGGAATCAGCTCTTCGCGTTGCAGAAAGTCTCGATGCCGTGCTCCAATTTTTCAATCCTGAATACGCGAGCGCTGAGCCATCGCTTACGGATGCATGGAAGTCCCTATGTATTGCTCAACAGCACGACCTCTATGTCTGCGGTCCCTGGCTTTCGCTTGCCCATAGGCAGCCTATGTGGCGTGTTGCAGTAGGCTTTGCGGAGCATGCTCGCAAAGAGGCCGAGAGAATAACTTCAGAAGCTATGGCAAGCATTTCAACTGGCCCTTCTAAAGGCAATTCTGCTTCCGACGGTATCCGCCCTTCTAGCGGCACTTCTGTCTCTGGCAACATTAGCCCTTCTAGCGGCCATCCTGGTGGCATCATCGTCTTCAATGCGGCTTCATGCGAACGCCGCGATTACATCGAGGTCAAAATACCAAAGTCAGCACTACCTCAAGACAAACCGCAAGGGAAAAGCGAACTTTGTGCTTATTCCAACGATGAACTATATTCATGCCAGCTCATCTCAGAAGACGAATCAGAAATATACCTTGGCTTTGTTCCCAAGATGCAAGGCCTCTCACTTAAGCACTTTTCTCTTATGCAAGTAGCTGCCCAGCATAGCAATAACGAAGCCAGAATGGGCCCTCCATTCACCATATTGCTTACAGCTAAGGATGGCCTTACCTTGTGCTCTTCTTCTGGAGAAAAACTCATCGAAAGCCTTATTTTTACCTGTGTGCGCGATGGCAAACCTTATGATTCGTTCTTATCTACAAAATCGGCAAAGTGGGTCGCGAATGGACCTGCTCTCTATGCACTCGAAGTGGAAGGCGATGTAGCTGATCTACCCTTCATCCTAACTCTAAAAATGTATTCGGGTGTAAAGAGAATAGATGCAAGCGTTCGCTTCGATTTCGGAGATGGCCCCACGTATTTGGGTCCTCAAATGGACGACTACCCGCCGGGAACACCCTATTCGATACATGACGAAGCAAAACTCTGTGTCTCCTTCAATGTCCCCGCTGAGTGCATCTGCTGCAAATCTCCATTCTGGATATCAGAGGTCTCTGATGATCGGATAACAGGTGCTCCGTGGATCGGTCTCGAATGTGATGAGAGAGGGAATCCCGGAGAACACACGAGAGAGCATCTCGCTTTCATCAATAGAGGCAATAGGGGCTACCATTGGAACAAAGAAAAGCATGAGCTTCGCCAAGTCCTCGCGTGGGCTCCCAGAGAGTGGATCTATGCGAGCGACGACTCCTTTACACGAGGAAAATCAGCCTTCACAGCCTTATCGGGCACACGCACCTTCGAATTTGCTATCGCTCCCTATGCGGACCGAGTAGAAGCAGAAAGACACTCAATGAACTTTGCTACACCCCTCATAGCGATTTGGCAGGACTCAAGCGGAGCAGAAGCATCTAAATCTGCTCCGACAAGCAAGACAAAGCCCTCCGATTATATTCAGTCCTGCAGCGCTCTCGAGCTTGACTCAGAGAAAGTCTTCATTACTGCCTTCTTGGTGCAAAATGGGAATATCATCGCAAGGCTCTGGAATGCTTCCGGGAATGAAGTGACGAGCGCGCTCCAAAGCCATCCTAACGTCCCTCTTTTCGAGAAAGTCTCAACCTCAAGATCAAGCTCAGCGCCAGGATCAAAACCAGACTCTGCGCCAAATTCAGGATCAAGCTCAGGGCAAGGTTCAAAAGAAGGCTCGGAACCAAACGCAGAAAGCCCATCGTGGCGAAGTATCGAAGCCAATAAGCTTTCTCTGCGCCCATGGGGAATTCATACACTTAAGATAGGGTGAGGAAGTTTATTGAGCTTTTTCTGTTTTCATGGATAAGAAGCTTTTCAAACGCGGACTCACTAGTCTTTGCCATATTCTTTATAAGATAAATATTTGTATAATGCGCTCCCATCAGGCATGATTTATTCTGAAGGACTTCGGATAAAATGCCGAAATTATTGTCTTCGGGCGACACGGAAACCGAGGGCCATGTTCGATGTAGTAGAAATATCGCTACTTCTAGATGAAATGCTGCAAAAATCGGGCTTGGAACCCCAGCCACCTCCCCGATTTACACGCGAATTTCCATTAGAATTTCCTGTGGGGTCCCTCTGAGATTCGGAACTATACAATCCATAATAATCCCAACACCATTCGTATACATTACCCGACATATCGTAGATACCAAGCTCATTTGCATCTTTTGAGCCAACGGGATGTGCATGATACCCCGAATTTAAATTATACCAACCTACCCAATCGAGACCACTTGAGCCTGAATAAGGATAGCTATTGGATTTTTGTCCACCTCTCGCTGCATACTCCCACTCCGCCTCTGTGGGCAGCCGATAGCCATTCTTTGAAAAATCCGCCCTTACCTCTCCATTTAATGCTATTTCATAGACAGGTTCAAGCTGTTCCTTGGCTGAAAGTTTATTGCAGAATTCAATAGCGTCATACCAGCTCACATAGACTACCGGAAGATCATCAGATAATACCTGTCCTTGGGATTTCATAGCGCCGCTTACCATTATATCGCGATACTGTCCTTGCGTGACCTCATATTTCCCAATCCAAAAAGAAGTAATTGTCACTTTATGTATAGGCCTTTCATCTTCTTTTCCTGTCATAGAACCCATGGTAAATGTTCCTCCCTCTACAAAAACCAATGGTAGAAGTCGTCTTACGGTATCCACTGTAATCATTTCACCAGGAGCAATTTGTATCGTTATCCTATTCGCAGATTCTCCAGATCTCTGATATTCAAAGACATGGCTGCCACTTTGAAGTTCAATCTTCGAAGTACCGCTGGGAAGCTTTCTTCCATCAAGCCAGAGTTCTGGTGCATTATCCCCGCTCTCTGCGATAATCTGAAGAAATCCGCTTGTCCTTAGCTCATTCCTTTTTCCGGGTTCAAACCATGCCAGCCTATCGACATATTCTTGATCAGCTATTACAGATCCTGTATTAAGATCGATTATTCTTGCATTCCTAAGGACAATAAAACATCGATTTTGTCCATTTTGACGATCAATTCCCCATCGTAGTTCAGCGGTCAGAGCATTTGTCTTTATTGCGGTATCGATCTTAAGGTAATCAGCTTTGATATCCTGCGACTTTGAAAGATCTGCTTTGAGCTTAAGTCCTGAAATAGGAAGCAACGGATCCTTCGAATTCACTATAAAAGGCCAGAACATTGCATTGCGCTCATATTGACCTACATCAATGCTCACTAAACTTCCTGAAACAATCCAGCTCTTTTCATCGAGAATTTTCAAGGTATCCTGGAGTTGCTGTCTCCAAGATGCAATCTGTTTGTCTTTTTGATCCTGAATCTCAGCCTTTAACTTAGCAATGTCCGCGTCTTTTGCGACTATGAGCTCCTTTCTCTCATTATCGATACGAGCAGAAAACATAGCATCCGATTCCCAAGGATCGGGCTGAAAAGAAGAGAGTGAATCCAGCTTTGCCTGCCATGTCTTTGTCAGACTGGCAGCTGAGATTTCAAGCACTTTGGCATATTCGCTCTCGACTTCTCCAATAGCCTTTTCAAGGCGCTCTACGGTATCTACAAGAACATCTGGACTTTCACTGAGAGCATTGGCTGCCAGCTTGTCAAGTTCTGCTCTCTTTTCTGCAGCGAGTTGCGCGAGCGCATTCTGCAAATCTTGTGCAGAAGCCAGATCCTTCTTCCGCTTCTCCTCTAAGGCCTTTGTTTGTGCAGCAATTTCGGCCTGCCTCTGTGCTTGCTCTGCAAGTTGAGCCGCTTCGAGCTTCTTCGCAGCTTCGATGGCCTGCTGTCTTTGCTGATCAAGAAGCAGTCTCTGCCTAGTCTCTTCATCCTTCGTGCTATTGATCTGTGCTTGCAATGCGACTATTTGCTCTTCGATTGAAGAAAGCTCTGCAGCTGCCTTGTCGCTTGCTTCTTTTGCTCGCTGCGCAAGCAATTCAGGATCGGCAAAATAGAATGGCTTCGAAAGGCCACTATCCGTACGAGGCCGCTGGTTTCCATTCGTGGCTTCAATGACATCCGCCCTGACCCTTCGCATAAGCTCTGAAATCTCTAATCCGGGTTCTGAGAGGTTTTTCAAGAAAGCAGCGGTGAAGATTCCATTTCTCCCTGTGCCATCGGATGCAGTTTCCCCTGGCTCTGTCGCATACGAGATAAGAGTCTCGATTTCTTTAGGAGAACTAACGATGCTCAATCCGCGCACTCCACTTCTGCTCGCTCCTGGGAAAGGATTATCTCTGCATGCATCGAGGAAAATGAGCGCGGTCGACACGTTCGCATCTCGAATGGTATTCAGCACCTGGCTTAATGGCATAGCTCGGCTCCTAACTGTGATTTCGCTCTCGATCCGCTCACGCACAGGAATAAGGAAGTTTTCTCCTTGAACTTGAACCCCGTGACCAGAATAATAGAAAAGAGCCACATCCTTGCCCTCAAGAATCTTATTGAACGCTTGAAGCGATTCTTCCATTCCTGCGAGATCAAGATCTTCGCCTTCGATCACTTCAAACCCCAGAACCTTCAATGCTACGACAACATCCTTGACATCGTTGACTGGATTATTGAGACGCGGCACATTGGTATAGGCTCCGTTGCCTATCACGAGCGCCGCTCGTTTCTCTTGCGCAGAAACGCCACACAAAATTAGGAATAGCATTGCGAACTGAGACAATTTGCGCAAAAAAGACATGTTTCTTAAGGAAAATGATATCTTTGCATTCAACATTGGTAATCTCCTAAAATATGTTGAATATCTCTTTGAAAATTATAAACTAAATCAAGTTCAAAAGGGAGGATACTGCAAAATGTCGCTTCACAGATTTTTCTCATGAATTGCTTTTCTGGCCTTAGAAATTATATATTTCATTTTGATATTTCATCATTAGGTTCATGACAATCTAGCGCCAATGGCAATGAGGCTGTATTTTCTCTAGTTCAGTACTCTTCTTTACAATGAGTAAATCTATTTAGGCGGATCGCAATAATCATACTCCTAACTGCCGCTATAGAATGCATTCCTGGTTGAATTTTTTGCTATCCTAGCTCGCCATCAAGCCCAAATATATTCTTTCCTATAGTAGAAACTGTATCTTTAGCATCTATAATAAATTACAATTAGATCTGCTTAAAAAAGGAAGCATGAATAAGCCTTAGTATGGCGTATTACTATTGTATCCATGTTTTGCATTGTACCATAATCTATGGTATAATGCATAAAGATGGTACAATAAGAGAATATGAATATGTGGAATACTTTAGCGGAATATATACAAAGATTGCTAGGCATCACATTGAGGCTTGAAGATTTCAACGACCAATCTTTGCCTTTCTATCTGAATAGTATCTTTTCTTTTCGAACGGGAATCTTGGAGGGGCACTCATTCCTGTTCTGCGCGCTGAAAGCTGAATATCTGCCAACACCGTCCCAGCTAGCTAATTATCAAGTCGAAATCCACAAAAAATCAAGTCTTGAACCAGTGTTTGTCTTCCCCAGCCTTAGCTCCTGGAATAGACAACGCCTTATAGAATCAAAGATTCCATTCATTGTTCCTGGCAAACAGCTCTATATGCCTATGATTTTAATAGACCTAAGGGAACATTTTCAGAGGCCACGCACTACACAAGATAGGCTTTCAATGCCAGCCCAGTATTTAATTATATGTCAGCTTCTTAATGCTTCTATTGAAGGCGGAACCGTACGGCAGCTTGCGCGAACAGGATTTTACAGCGCAATATCTATGAGCAGAGCTTTTGAAGAGCTTACCGCTCTTGGCCTGGCTGATACAATCCCTGGGAAAACAAGGCCACTTCATTTCCTTTTTCAGAGACAGAAGCTCTGGGAAACTGCACTACCTTATCTCCAATCTCCTGTTAAGAAACGATTCTATATCTCAGCGGATAATGCCAATCCAGAATGGCCGCTTGCAGGCCTCTCTGCCCTCTCGAGCTGTACAATGTTGGACTCAGGAGCATTACCATGCTTTGCAATGGGAAAGAAAGATATAGCAATTCTGCGTAATCAGGGGATAATTGAGGAATCGCCGCGAACTGATACTGACATAGAGCTAGAATCTTGGGCTTATAATCCTCGCATCCTATGTGGGCCTGATAGCCCTATGGTCGACCCCTTTTCACTTTTTCTCAGTCTTCAAGATGAAAATGATGAGCGAGCAAGGTATGCATTAAATAATTTATTGAAGGAATATTTTTAATGGTACAGGGAATTGAATGCTTTTCTCGCTTTTTCTCTGGATTTGAAGACCGCTATATCCTCATTGGCGGAGCTGCATGTGATTTGTGGCTATCCAACGCGCAATTCAAGCCAAGGGCAACTAAAGATCTCGATATAGTTTTAATCATAGAAGCAATAGATGAATTATTCGTCCGACGCTTTTGGAACTTCATAAAGGAAGGAGGATACAAAAAAGCCGAAGTTTTAGCAAAGCCAAGGAGATACTATCGCTTTTCAATGCCTAAATCCTCAGGTTTCCCATTTATGCTTGAGCTCTTTTCTCGACGCCCCAACTTGATTGATCCTCTACCAGGACAGAGGATTACTATTATCCCAGTGGCAGGCGATATTTCCAGCCTTTCGGCGATCCTATTAGACGATGAAGTATATACATTCATACTTGAATTTCGCAGGCTATTATCTGGGATACCGGTCTTGGGCCCTCAAGCGCTTATTCCGCTCAAAGCAGAGGCTTTCACTAACCTAAGAGCTAAAAAGCTCAAGGGCGAATGTGTAGATATAAACAATATATCAAAGCATCGAGGTGACATTTTGCGGCTTAGTCTCTTGCTTACTTCAGAAGATAGAATTGTGCTTCCTCCATTGCTCAAGCATGATCTCTTGGAAGTAATCCAGGATATTGAAGAAAACCCTCCTGATTGGAGAATATTTAGCAAAACAGTTGGGTTCCCTGGAGTTGTCGATGGAATGGGTTTGATAAATCTAATAAAAAGTGTTTATGGCCTATAAAATTGAATAACACTATATCAAATCAAGGTGCAATAAATTCTCTCTTTATTCCAGCCATCCACCATCCAGCTGCGCCTCCAGGTATTCGAAGACATCGGCAAGCTCATCGAAGCGGAGAATGGCTCTCGAATCCAGGTGGGTCGGCATGTTGTTCACGATGACGATTTGACCGCCATGCTCGAGGGTATACTGAGGCAACGAAGCAGCCGGATAGACTAGCAGGCTTGAACCAAGCACAAGCATGAGATCGGCTGCTGTTGCCTCGGCACGTGCTTCGCGGAGCGCTTGCATGGGCAGGTTTTCACCGAAGAAAGTGATCTCGGGTTTGAGTATGCTGCCGCATTTAGCACAGCGCGGAATACCCCCAGCGCGCACGATTTTAGCCGCTTCGTCGAAGGACATAGTCCAGCCGCAAGTGCGGCATCGATGAATCTGCGGTGTGCCGTGTACCTCGATCACCCTTTGGCTGCCTGCTTTTTGATGCAGAAGGT
>Ga0255346_1000818_pt1 | contig 48548 bp, 53 predicted proteins | sample wastewater_treat_FD_194410 | JGI IMG/M metagenome (GOLD analysis project Ga0255346, IMG submission 194410) | Wastewater microbial communities from Lulu Island WWTP, Vancouver, Canada - plant22 | ecosystem: Engineered > WWTP > Wastewater > Unclassified | place: Canada: Vancouver, British Columbia...
AGATCTATTACCCGCATACCGACCACCTGGGAAGTATTGTCAAACTGACCGACGGCAGCGGCGCGGAGGTCTTTAAGGCCTCCTACGACGCGTGGGGCCACCGCACGGTTTCCAACAATACGTTTGCCTTCCACCGGGCTACACGGGACATGAACACCTGACGGAGTTCAGCCTGATAGATATGAATTTTGCGTGTAAGCGAGGGTAATATCAAACTTGTTTGAGTATTGCCGAGCGTGAGCAAAAGGCGCGAAGCGAACTGCCCGTATGTACGACCCGTTGCTGGGGCGTTTCCTCTCTCCCGACCCGTATGTGCAGATGCCGGATTATAGTCAGAATTTCAACAGGTACTCCTATTGCCTCAATAATCCGTTAATTTATGTTGATGAGACCGGTGAATTTTTCTGGATAATTCCAAACATAAGTTGGAGTAAAAGTGGTGGTTTAAGTATTGGAATTTCGGTTATTGTAGGAATACCCGGTGTTGCAAGTGCATAGGCGGGTATCGGATACAATCTTATGCCTAAAGACTTTAGCGCTTATGTCGGTGCTACTGCCGCATTTAATACGGTTTATGCGTCATATTCTACTCAAAGTGGTTTTAGTGTCGGTTGGTCGGCAGGATTATCTCCCCAAATGGGATTTCCTATTAGTTCTAATTTTACATCAGTAGGGGCTAACTATAATATTTCCCACAATGCATGGAGCGGTAATGTTTCTGCATGGAATGTGGATAAAACAGGCTGGACTTTTGATCCAAGTTTTTCAGCAATGGTTTTTCCCGAAAGGACAACCAATTTTGCAAGAGGACAAGGTTTCAGAAACAATAATCAGGTATTACAACGCTTTGTAGCAAATAACCAGCATCAGAAAGCCCTTGAATACTTTGGTTTTGATGGAACATACAGGCCAAAAAAAGGCGCAGGTGCAGAAGAATATGAAGTAACAGATTATTATGGTTCCACTAATCCCGAAACAGGAAATATTTCATATGGTGATTTGGCGTTCGACTCATACGATATACTCTATAATATTTATGTAAAAGAGTTATACACTCAAAGAAGTGCCAGAAATGGGACTGTAGCTATTGATGCTGATTTTGCAAGCGATCCAAATACAATGAATTTGAGATACTATCCGGAAGAAGCGTTAGGGTTCAGATATGCATTTAAAAGAAATGGACTTTTTTATAAAAGCCCGCTTAATAATTTTAAACAAGCTAATTCTTATTGGATTAGAGTTTATGGAACGGATTTAATAAATAAAAGATGGTGGCATTTCATATATACAATTCCAAGAAGATGGTAAAAAAAATCATGTTAATTCTATTTTTTATCGGTTTTGCATTTTTGCATAAAGTAACTGCGCAAAGGATCATTACAGATCAATATGATGATTCTCTTGGGATAGTTTTCCGTGTAGAAGCTCAACCTGATTTTAACAAAGAAAGCACGAGAGGCTTATTAAAATTTATAGAAGAAAATGTGCGGGAAGTAAATGTTCCTGAAGGTGATAGTAGGGTCGTTGTACAGTTTCTTGTTGATACTTTAGGGTGCACATCTAATCATAAAATAATCAAAGGTATTAATCCTGAATTAGATAATGAAGCTCTAAGGGTATCCAGATTGCTAAAATTTATGAGTCCGGCTATTCAACGAGGTCAGCCTGTAAATTATATTTACACAATGGTTTTTGATTTTAAAAAGTATTCATTTAATAAAAAGAAAGCACGTAAAAACAACCCGATTAAAAGGTGAATTGGTTAAATTCAATATGAATTTATGATCAATATACTCCTCTTTATAACCGTAAATGGTGGCATTTCATATATACAATTCCAAGAAAATGGTAAAGAAAATACTAATATTCATAATCATCTGTGGTAATACTTTTTATTTGTATTCCCAAAATAAAGATTCGATAGAAGAGATGTTTAGTCCGCCCGAGATAATGCCTCTAAAGAAAGATTTATGCCGCTTTGTTTTGGACAGAATAGTTTATCCGCAGGATGCTATAAATGATACGATTGGAGGTATTGTCTTGATTGATTTCCATGTCGAAATTAATGGAAAGACAACCGGCCACAGAGTAATTAAAGGAGTTCGAGACGATTTGAATGATGAAGCTTTGCGAGTAGCTAAATTATTGACTTTTGACGAACCCGCATATAGCCGGCGTAGCCCGGTGAGAACCACATACGTTTTACCGATTCACTTCTTGTTGGATTATGATTCTTTATACTCGAAATACATACCAAAAATAAAATGCCGGGATATTCTCAGTGAACAAAATGATTCTAATGAAATAACTTTTGCTTTAGAGTCCTGGCCTGATTTTAACAAAGAAAGCTTGAAAGGATTGGTAAAATTTATTGTGGAAAATGTACGGGAAGTAGATGTTCCAGAAGGTAATTCTAGAGTTATTGTACAATTTCTTGTTGACACTTTAGGGTACACATCTAATCATAAGATAATCAGAGGTGTTAATCCTGAATTAGATAATGAAGCCTTAAGGATATCCAGATTGCTAAAATTTGAGCATCCTGCCATGCAAGGCGGCAAGCCAGTAAATGTTACTTACACATTACCTTTTGACTTTAAAAAATTATTATTGGATAAAATGAAAGCACGGAAAAAAAATTAATTCAATTGAAAGGTGAATTGGTTGAATTCAATAGGAATTTATGATCATCGCCTTGGTAAGGTATTGAATTTTATCAAAGTCAACTCTCTTTATTTAGTGTTAATTATTCAAGTTATTCCAAAAGGTTTCAATTCATCTATAAAATTCCGAGAAAATGGTAAAAATAATATCAATAACTAATATTTCCTTATTTATATTCCTTGCATGTTTTAGTCAGGAAGCAACAATAACAACTAAAGAGGTAGATTTTAATGCCTATTTTAGTAAAGATACTGTTTGTTTTAATGACACAGTGGAAATAAAACTTATTTATAAAAACAAAACAGATTACGACATAAAATTATTTTTTCCTACCTATTCTCGTATATACTCTACGGCAATAGGTCATAAATTTCAGAGTTATTTTATTTTTGAAGACTCTGCATCTCGTATCTTGTATAATCTGAAAAATACTTTGGATAGTGACACTATGATAATCTTGAAACCCAATAAAACCTTTATTAAGGCCTACAAAGTTATCGTAACGCCGGTTTTTTTTTATCGGGGCAAAAATAATTTATATGTTTTTCACCGCATATGGAAATATCCTATGTTGTCCAGTAATCGAAGGGAGAGAGAAAAGAAACCATATTTGTCATTTACAAGTTCTTCTGATTTATGGCTATATGTCGAAAGCTGTGTAACATCGACTGTAAAAGTTTTTGATAGAACAAAATTCGCACATAATCAAAACTGGCGGGAAGATATAAATAGAAACTTATCTGCCGATAGTCAGAGAAAGAAGAGCAAACTAACTTTGTTCTCAAGTAGCATGTAAAAGGAGCAGGTGTGTGGAATTATTCCGTTAAGTGAGAGCAGAACGAGTTTACTCGTTTTGCCGAACGCAGGAATAATCTACGTAGTGAATATTTACTATATTTGTCGGGATTATCTGGGCAGTATCACCCATGTGGCCAATGCCGATGGTTCTTTGAAATGACGAACGAGTGAGGGTAGAGCCAAGCTTGCTTGTGCTATGCCGAGCGAGGAGGAATTCTGCGGCATAGCCGCGAAACAGGAGTTAAGTTACGATGCCGGGGGACGGTTGTGAAATCCTGCTACGCAGGTAGCTTATGGTCCCGGAAGCGAGCCTGCCTTATTCCTTGGGAGGGTACACGGGGCACGAGCACCTGCCATGGTTCGGACTGATCAATATGAATTTTGCGAGTAAGCGAGGGTAATATCAAACTTGTTTGAGTATTGCCGAGCATGAGCAAAAGGCGCGAAGCGAATGCCCGGTTATATGATGCATCATTAGGATGCTTTTTAAGTCCTGATCCCTATGTGCAGATGCCGGATTTCTCGCAGAACTTCAATCGGTACAGTTATTGCTTGAACAATCCGCTGGTGTATGTGGATGAGGATGGGGAGTTCTTTCTAACAATTATTTGTGCCTTAGTTCCCGGATTACAGGAATTTATACCGGTTGCTACTTACATTGATGCAGCACTATGGGGCGGAGCTTCAAATGTCGTTAGCAACTGGAAAGATATTAAGGTGGATGGGGAAATGAATTGGGATAAATTTTGGTCTTACGCCGGATTGGGAGCTGCTAATGGTGCGGGAATAGCTTCAGGAAATATCTGAATAATAGGCGCAACTTCTGCGGTGCAGGGAGCAGGGAACACATTCACGGAACATGATTTTAAATTCGATTCAGATCAGATATGGAAAGAAGGATTATATTTTGGCCTAACTTCTATGGCTACAAGTTATTTGTTACTTCCAAGCAAAGTTCCGAGCAATAAACCTTTAGGGACAGAAGGGTTTGGATTAGGAAATAAAATAAGTGGGGGATTGAGTAAAATAGGATTAGAAGGCACTGCCAACAAATATTTGGGAAATGGATTGGCTAATTTTTCTTCATCATTCATAACTAATACTGGATATTACAAATTTATCACAGATAATCTCGATTGGCGAAATGATTGGTTGAATCAATCATTAAGAATGTCTTCAATAAACACTTTAATGCAGTTTGGGATGGATTATAGTTATGACAAAGCAATGGATTTTGGGATACAGAAATCTTTGGGATACCCTCAACGAGATATGAATTTTGATTATAGTGTAAATCAATATTATGTAAATCCGATGAGAAATTTACCTTCCAATCATTTTAGGCTTATTCCTCAAACTCCTTCACCCGGTTTATCGCCTGCTTTTCCAAAAAACATTTTCGAATTACCTGTAAAAAAATAGTTATGAAGGGAAAAGTAAAAATGAACTGGACACTAATCATTATCCTCCTACTAAATATTTTGGGCATTGGATTTATAAAACTTCACGATCAGAATAAATACATTAAAACCAAAACAGGTATTGAAAAGCATGGAAATTTTGCGATTTGTGAAATTACTTTATTTTCACCTGGCACTATACGCCAAACGGGTACAATTGAAATTACTTACCAATATAAAGGCCAACATTATCAAGGCGATATTGTAGGTCCGTATACCCAGCATGTTGAAGAGGGAGATCGTTATATTGTATGGTTTGATACAACTAATCTAAAACAATGTGTAGTATTATTCAATTGTCCGGTTACTGATAGCTTGCAGTTCGAACAGGATGTAAAATTCTTAAAACAAAATCCTCCCGTTCCATACTACGAGTCTCTAATCTGGAAATGTTTCAGAAATAAGGAAAAACTGTGGTGAAATTTGTTTCTCCCATCAGACCGCTCCAAGAGATCAGATGGGTTATGCACCGAATGCCGATGGTTCTTTGAAATGACGAACGAGTGAGTGCAAAGCAAAGCTTGCTTGTGCTTTGCTGAGCGAGGAGGAATTCTGCGGCACAGCCGCGAAAACGGAATACAGTTACGATGCCCGGGGAAAACTGAGAAATCCCGCCACGCAGGTTGCCTATACACCGGGAACTGAACCTGCGTTATTTCTTGGACGGGGTTACACCGGACACGAGCACCTGCCTTGGTTCGGGCTGGTGAATATGAATTTTGCGAGTAAGTGAGTACAATATCAAACTTGTTTGAGTATTGCCGAGCGTGAGCAAAAGGCGCGAAGCGAATGCCCGGTTATATGATGCATCATTAGGACGCTTTTTAAGTCCTGATCCCTATGTGCAGATGCCGGACTTCTCGCAGAACTTCAACCGCTACAGCTATTGCCTGAACAATCCACTGGTGTATGTGGATGAGGATGGGGAATCATTTATCCTTGTTGCTGCCATTATAGGACCATGGATGGGCATGGGGCAAGCTATGATTAGTAGTGACAAAACAGGCTGGGGATTGGTTGGAGATATGTTTAAAGGAGCTTTGGTAGGCGGTGCAGCTGGAGCCATAGGAGCCTGGGCCGGTGGTGTCGTTTCAAGCGCGCTTAATTTTGGAGGATTTTTGGAGGAGCTGTATCCGGTGGAGCCAGAGGTGGACTCGGTGGTTTTGTCGGCGGGGCCGGAAATGCATGGTTATTACAAGGCGCTAATTTTAATCAAGGGCTACAAGCAGGATTTATTGGAGGAGGCGTTGGATTAGCTGGTGGCGCTCTATTGGGAGGACTTACCAGAGGAATTATGGATTACAGAAATGGCCAAAAGTGGTCCTAAAAATGGGTAGTACCATAGACAGCCGAACATGCGTACCATCGGTTCAGGATGTGTTCGGCCGTGTGCATTGGCGGATATTCGTGTTTATTGTGATCGTTTAGTTCCATATTCTAACGTCGGATGATTTATTTTTTCTCTGACACAAAATTATAGGATAATTTTCAATTGACATACTGACAAACCAAAATTCGGAGATTAGAGGTTGGAGAATGGAGGATGAATGGATTTAACGATTTGATGATTTAACGATGCAATGATGTGAAAATTAATTCATAATTAAAAATGAAGAATGCATAACGAAAAAATAATTCATAATGGAGAATGAATAATGCATAATAAAAAATGCAGAATGATAGGTTGGTTATTTGATAGTTATTCGATCGTTATTCAGTTGTTATTCAGTTGTCATTTAATGGTGTTGATAGCTGAACGCTGATCGCTGGCACTTATAGCCGCATAGCGGCGAAATATTTGTAGCTACGACGCCACAACTCCAACCGAAGCTACAGCGTAGCGAAACATAAATGTCGGTTGAAGGTTAGATGCTTCCTTCGCCTGTTTGCATTAAAAAACGGTCGTTCGTGAAGGAACAACCGTTTAAAAATCAATCTTTTATTTGAATTAAATTTTTACAAATTGGTCGCGGGAGGTTTGGCAGAAAGCACATTTCTCATCCACACTGCCAGCTTCATACGTATTTCCACAAACCGGACACACTTCGTAATCGAATGGCAACGTGCTTTCGTTTCCTGCTTGCAAGGCTGCAAGTGCTTGTTTATAAAATTCAGCATGTTTCTTTTCGGTGTCCCATGCCCAAGTAAACGATTTTACGGCATCGACTGCCTTTTCCGTTTCCGCATCCCTAAGAAATCCGGGATACATGGTTGTTTCTTCGTAGGTCTCTCCATCAATGGCGGCTTGAAGGTTCTCAGCCGTTGTTTTTACTTCGAATTGTGGAGTGAAGGGTTCCATTTTCTCACCGAGTTTTTCCAATACTTTCGTGTGATTTGCGGCATGAATGGTCTCTGCTTTGGAAGCAGCATCAAATAATTTGGCGATGGTATCGTTCCCTTCTTCGCGAGCTTTCTGAGCGAATGCGGCATACTTGGCACTTGCCGTAGTTTCTCCTTTAATTCCTTCTTTCAGATTGGCAATGGTTTTTACCGGTTTCTGACTGCAACCAACGAACGCAAACATGGCTCCTAAAGCCAATAGAATGAATACATTTTTTTTCATTTCGTAACTTTTTAAATATTTAAACATTAAAGTGGCATCATATAGTTATAGACAAGAGTTCCTCCGAAATTGCCGGTTACGAAAACGCTCACGGTGGCTAACCCGTAAAGTATAAAACCCAGATTTTTCAGGGTGCGATTATCTTCTTTCTTTTTGGCTCTGATATAAATTCGGATACCGGAAGTGATGATCAAAAGTATGACCGTAATCGTAGCTAGAAGGGCATGCGTTTCGCGGATTTGTCCGGAAGTGCCTTCCATTTCGGCGGTAAATAATTCTCCCGACAGCCAGGTAACGATGGCTGCCAACGTTCCGAGCAAGAGCAGGTAATAGCCGGCCTTGGTCAGACAAACTTCTTTTTTGTTCAATAAATAGATCAGTTCAAAAAGAAAACCGACGGCAGTTAAAGCAATCGGAAAATGCACCAGCATGGGGTGAATGTGCGATAACGTGAACATAAGACTGTGTTTTTAAATAAACAATTTTAAATCTATGTAAAGATAGCATGCTTTCAAACAGGTTGTTTATCTCGAATATTAAATATTCTCAAATTTATAAAATATAGAATCATTCTATGGAAGATTTTTACGCTGGAAAAGGCATTTATTCTACTAATTTACAGAGATATACATCGAGATAGCGGTTCATAAATTTCGGGATTAATAATCAACTAATAAAAGCTATAGTATTCAATTGTTTGATGAAAGCCTTTTTCAAGCTGATTTGTAGGGATCGGAACTAGATAAACCGTCTTTGTTCGCCGATAGACTGACGAAAAAATAGGAACGGTTTTACTCCAACTCAGTGTTTGAAGGGTTTCTATTTCTGCCCTTCAATTACTTGAAGAAAACTTGACGGCAGCCATACATTTTCCAAGTTAGCGGCCTCTGCAAACAACGGGGCAATCTCTTCATCGCGAAAACCGGCAATGCCACATCCAACACGGGTGACCAAAAAATGCAATTCGGGATGCGATCGGGCAAAGGCGATGAACTCTTCCACATACGGTCTGATGGCTTCCACACCACCATGCATGGTAGGAATTCCATACGAATTACCTTGCAATCCCGCACCCTGTCCCCAAATGGCACCAAAATGCCGGTAAGCAGTAGCGGCAGCACCACCTCCGTGTGCTCCTTCGAGATTACTTCCGAAAACGAAAATTTCGTTGGGTTTAAGTTCCGTTATCCGTTCGGGCGTAATTCTTCTATTCGACGGTTCGGTTTTCATTATGGTTTGATATGAGGTTTGTACATATCGTCGGCAGTGATTCCGCATTCGTTTTTCATTTCAATGCAATATTCGAGTTTTCCGAGATTAGCGTCCGTGTTATTTGTCCCGAAAGTAAATTTCAAGCCGGCAGCTTTGGCTTTCCGAATAAATGCCTTGTGTGGAATTTTGTAGCGATTGTTGATTTCGAGAGCTTTTCTGTTCTGCACCATAGCATCTATTACCCTGTTCATGCGTTCTTCGGTCCAGAACTCATCGTAACGATCGCTCATTACATCCGGCAGAAAAGTTGGATTTACATACACATCCATGGGTTCTTTCATCACCGCTACGATTTTATCGACAATCAAGTCCATATATTTCTGTTCATCATCGATGAATACTTCTTCGGGAATCCACAGGCGTGTTCTGTTACCCTTTGTGTCGATGAATGTCATGGCGTCGGTAAACACATAGTCGAACCGGTCGCGTACTTCTTTCGAAAACGTAGTAGGCCACTCACGACCTTCGCCCTGCATGGCAAAAACGAAAGGCTGCCCTTTCATGCTGTCGAGATAATGGATGACTTGTGCATCATTTTGAATCGGAAATCCGATTCCGCAATTGGGTGCAAGTGCATAATTTATGCCGAACTTTCGCGATTGCTCCGCAGCTTGCTCTCCCGTCCAACCACCTTTCAGGTGAACATGATAGTCGAGTACCGGAAAATTTCCCTGATGCAGTTTGACGATATCGTCGGTAGATTCGTCGATTGACGAAACAATAGCCGGCGAAGTGGGTTTTATTTTTTCGATCGCGATGCGCTTAAACTCCAAATTGCCGCCACCCGTATTTTTTATAAAAATTGTTCCCTTCGACAGCAGTTGGTCAGCATGATCTGCAGTGCGAAAAGGTTTGTCTGGTTCGGTATATTCCACAACGGGATATTCATTGAGCCTGATGGTGATGGTCTTGCCATCTACACGAATGCTCATATCGAACCATTCGCCGGTTTTGACCAGGGATTTTACGAGATTACGAACCGAAAGCAAACTGCCCGTCTTGGTCCACCATTGCGTAGCCGATGCATCGTTGTCGAAAGCCACACGATATCCTCCATTTCCCTGATCATCTGTATGAAATGCTATGAATCCCTTACCGGTATCAACAGTTCGAGCGGTAAGCTTTAATTCGAAGTTGTCGAAAGATCCGTCGGTAAGTGTCAGTGAAGCATCATTTTCCAGGGAAAGAATACTGTCATTGAGTTTGACATCACCTTGAGCAGTCCATTGATCGATGCTGTTGCCATCGAAAAGTGTCTGCATTGATGTGGAATTTGAACATGCACCGACTGCCATCAGCACAAAAATCATGACGGCATACATACTGTTGTTTTTACTCATGGAAGTAGTTATTTGTTTTTTTGTTATCAGAGAGTCAAAAGTATAAAAAAAGATATAAACTTTCTCTTCCGTTGAAGATTTTAACGCTGAAAGGAAAGATTTATCGGATCAATCAAAAGATGTAAACGAGTTCGACGGTCAGTTTGTCGGCATCCATTTCTTCATTTTGTTGCATGAAGTCGAGTCGGTTGTTCACGAAATACCATTCGTAGTCGATTCGAAGAAGCGAATCAAACGGTTTAGGACTCAATCCGAAGGCCAGCCCAAGAGTTAAGCGGTTGACATCGAAAACATTGTTACCGGTTTTGTCGATAAAATCGTAACGTGCTGCCGGCATCAGATTTTTAAACAGATAAGAATCTTTCAAAGGAAAAGAATATCCGGATTGCAAATATGCAGAAACAAAATTTTCTCCATTGACTTTGTCATCGCGTTTCATAATCTCAGTTTCTATTTTCCAATTGTCTGAAGCATAGCGAAGATCAGCCCCATAAAGAAGATAATGAATATCAGGCGAATTGGGATAGTCGTATATTTTCATGGTCGAGCGCCAACCCTTCATTCCTCCCAAAGTCAATCGTCCGGCTATCGACATTTTTTCGCTCCACAGCGGATTATTGATCGTGTTTCCGTTATATACTCCCAAATCGATGCCGAAAGGCATGTTTCCAATCCGTTTTACATATTTTGCCACAAAACCTATATCGCGCGTGCCGGCATAATATTTTGCCAAAAAGGTGCGATTGGCAAACATCATCGTACCCGGGTTGGTGGTGTAGGAGTTGAAAATAGGAATGCTCGTTTGTCCAATTGTTAGAGACAGTCCTTCAATCGGTCTGAGGGTTCCACTCAAATCGAGTACTTGAAATTTACCTTCGTTGCTCAGTTCGACTTGCGCTCGATAATCGACCTTCGGATATATTTTGCCCGAGACACCAAGTCGTGAATTGCGTACCGAAAATCTGGATGTGCCGACAGGAGGTGCATATTCAAATTTTGTTTTCAGCACGCCATCGAATCGAAAAAAAGGATACATCGATTCCTTTTCTTGCGAAAATAAACTCGTTGTCAGACCAACGCCGAAAATAAGAAAAAACAGGTAACGTTTCACTTCTTTGATGTTTGGTATGTTGTTAAAAATTAACGTAAGATGGATGCACGCTCCCAATCAATCATTTTCCTCTTTATGTCGATGCCCCAGTGATAACCTCCAAGCTTGCCATCGGCACGCAACACGCGGTGACAGGGGATTAAACAGGCTATCGGATTTCGGCCAATGGCACTTGCAACGGCACGCACTGCCTGTGGAGCTCCAATGGTTCGAGCAATTTCACCATAGGTAGTCAGCATGCCTTTTTGTGTTTGCAACAATGCTTGCCAGACCCGCATTTCGAAATCGCTTCCTTTAAGGTGAAGAGGCAAAGCCACAGAAAGTGCCCCATACTGATCGATTGCGCCGACTGCCGAAAATTGCAATTCTGTTTCTTCCCGATGAAAAATTCCTTTCGGAAAACGCATTTTTAGTTCTTCCAAAGTTTTTACCCCATCGCCGAAAGCAATAAAGCAGATTCCCTTCCGTGTATTTGCAATAAGTGCGCTACCATATTGGGTTTGATGCACATGGTAACTGATAGCGATCGACGATTCTTCCTCAGGCAACATCCGCTCGATGATGAAAGATTGGGTGGAGGTATGAAAAGTTTTTGATAGTTGCATCATTGTCTCTACTGTTGTTCCAAAACTTCGGTTTTATCCGCAAAAAACTCAAGTAATCCTTCGGAGAAAGCAATTTTTGTTTTTCCGTCGAGATCAGAATAAATAATGTAGTATTCCAATCCCGGAATTTTTTTTGCCATTTCCTCCGATTTTTTCAGGCCGGAAGCCATGAAAGCTGTAGCCATTGCATCGGCCGTCATGCAATCGTCGGCAAGAACTGTAGCACTTAACATTTCGTTTTCGGAAGGATATCCGGTTTGAGGATCGATGGTGTGAGCAAACTTCTTCCCGTTTTTCACATAATAGTTTCGGTAATTCCCCGATGTGGCGAGACACTTATCGCAGATGGAGAGAATGGTTTGAAGCTCGTGATGCATACCGGTGCTGTCATCCATCGGCTTGTCGATGCCGATTCGCCAGCATTCTTGCTTATCGTTGACTCCTTTTGCTGCTATTTCTCCGCCAATTTCCACCATGTAGTTTTCGATACCGTGTCTTTTAAACAAATCGGCAACGATGTCACACGAATATCCCTTGGCAATGGCTGATGTGTTAAGCTGTATGCGCGGATCTTTTTTTACTATCTTCCCGTTTTCCAATTTTATTTTGTCGTAGCCTACAAATTGTTTCAAGCTGTCGATCGTTCGCGGAGTAACATTATCCATGTTCCTGAATCCGAAACCCCACGCGTTAACGAATGGAGAGCATGTGATATCGAATTTGCCGCCCGAAATTTCAGAAATTTCCATAGCTCTGTTGAATACATAAATAAAAAAAGTATCAAGCTCTACCGGTTCGTTTCGGTTGACTTTGCTGATGATAGAAGAATCCAAGAATGGATTTAAAGACTGGTCGAATCTGTGAAGCTCATCCATGATCTCGTCGTACAGCGATCTGTCATAAGCATATTTGATATGAAAACTGGTGTGAAATATTTCTCCCTGTTCCTGATAATAGGTATAGTTTTCAGAGTTTTTGTCGTTTTTCTTCGAAGAAGAATTGCATGAAACAAAAAGGGAGGGAAGAGTAAAGAATAGCAGAAAAATATAGCAAGTGATTTTGAAAGACTTCATCGCGGTTGTATGTGTTAAGGGTTTATCTCCATTCTACGATCTCGTTCAACGCTTTGCGTTTTTTGTTGCGGGCATCGGCCACAAAATCGTTGGCCGGATAACCAACGGGCAAGATCACCATCGGTTCCCACAAATCTGATAGTTGCAGCGCTTTTTTCACTTTTTCGACGTCGAAATGGCACACCCAGCAAATTCCGAGTCCCAAATCGGTAGCTTTCAACACAATGTGCTCAACGGCAATGGCAACATCAATGTCGCAATGATCTTTTCCATCGGTTGGTCGTTTCCACGACTGTGAATGATCGCCACATGCCACGATATAAGTTTGGGCTTCGGCAAACCACTTTCGATCGTAGCTTTCCCTCAAAGCCAACTTTATCTCTTCGGATGTGCATACGTAAAATCTCCAGGGTTGAAAATTCACGGCCGACGGAGCAAGACGAGCACTTTCGAGCAACTTGACGATGAGCTCCTTATCCACCCGTTTTTCACTGAACTTTCGAGTCGATTTTCTATTTTCTACTACGCTGTCGAATTCCATTTCTTTTCAAATTATATTTCTTCCGTAATTCGGTAATAATTTCTTTCCGGCGAATTTCGCGAAATAAGTTCTCCAATGAATCCGCCCAGAAAAAGCAAAGTACCCAATATCATCATCGTGAGGGCAATATAAAAATAGGGCGACTCCGTTACCAATCGGTAAGGATTTCCGTGCTTCATGTCGTAAATTTTAATGACTCCGACAGCAACCACTGCTATCAATCCGATCAGGAACATGAGCGACCCCCAGAGACCAAAAAAATGCATTGGTTTTTTCCCAAATTTGTTTAAAAACGATAGCGTCATCAAGTCGAGATATCCGTTAACAAAACGGTTCATACCAAATTTGCTCTTTCCATATTTACGTGGCTGATGGCGAACAACTTTCTCCCCAATTTTGGTATATCCTGCATTTTTGGCCAAAATCGGGATATAGCGATGCATATCGTTGTAAACCTCGATATTTTTCACTACTTCGTTTTTGTAGGCTTTCAATCCACAATTAAAATCGTGAAGTTTAATTCCCGATACTCTGCGGGCAGTGGCATTAAAGAGTTTTGAAGGCAGATTTTTTGACAAAATCGAGTCGAAACGCTTTTTTTTCCATCCCGATACCAGGTCATAACCCTCGTGCCGAATCATCTTGTAGAGCTCGGGAATTTCGTCGGGACTGTCCTGTAGATCGGCATCCATCGTAATCACCACATCGCCCGAAACTTTCTGAAAAGCACAAAACAGTGCAGGAGATTTTCCGTAGTTGTGCTGAAAACGAATAGCGCGAATATTCGGATCCTGTTCTCTGAGTTTTGATATCACACGCCACGAAGAGTCGGTGCTTCCGTCGTCAACAAAAACTATTTCGTACGAAAACCGATTTTCGGTCATCACACGTTTTATCCAGACATAAAGCTCTTCGAGCGATTCTTCTTCGTTGTAGAGCGGAATAACAACAGAAATGTCCATTTTATCGAGATATAGATTGAGATTTTAATCCTCTTTACGAGAATTCTCGTTTTGTCTTGTGATTTCGATTTTCATTGCCAGCGGTACAATGAGAAGTGACAGAACAATGCCTATCAACACATCACTTATTATCAAATTAAGAGTATAGAGAAAAGGCGTTGGAACGGGTTGATTTTTGACCTGTTCGATCGCATTTTGATCTACAGGTAGCGATTCGGCTATCGAAATAATGTTTTCGAACGTATTCGATATGTAGTTCGGATCGATCCATAAAACGTGAATCATCACGATAATCGCTTCGATCAGGCCTGCGTAAAAAAACAGCAGCATCGAAAATTGTACTCCGTGCCAAAAACCGATACGACTGCCTTCAATCTGATTTTTGTATTTCACAATAAAATAGAGCAAAATAAGAGGTGTTCCGATGCTTAACAATGATTGCACAATTCCCAAAAAAGGAAATTGTGTTGCACCAATCACAAAAAGATATTTGAAAACCCAGAACCCCCCCAGTATAAGACCGCTATTCATAGCGTAGTTCATCAATTGACTTTTGTCTTCCTTCATCTGTATCGGTTTTATTTTCGTGCAAAAATAATCAAAAAATACGAAAACATAAGGATAACCATCTCTGTCATTTTTAATAGAAGTATTCCGATCGGCTTTCAATTTATGCTTAATCTTGTGTCCCGGTAAAGTTAGTAATTCCATTTATTTTAATCTTGCAACTACGAAGAAAGACCTAAATCAAAGCAATGTTAATTGATCCCCTTTCATGATTATTCACAACGAACACTTCGAAAGTGTAATAAAATTGATTTCCTTTGCACAAATTTTTTACTGACTATGCTTTCTGTCGAAAATATTACGGTTGAATTTGGTGGTTTCGTCCTGTTAAATGATATTTCGTTTGTAATCAACAAAAACGAACGCGTCGCATTAGTCGGAAAAAATGGAGCCGGAAAATCTACTTTACTCAAGATTATGGCCGGCAAACAAATGCCGACGCATGGATCGATAGCTTACCCAAAGGATATTTCGGTAGGTTATCTTCCTCAGCAGATGACTTTAAGCGATGCGCGAACGGTGAAAGCAGAAGCATCTACGGCCTTCGAACATCTGCAAAAGATGGAACGTGATTTGGAAAAACTGCACATCCAGCTTGCAGAACGAACCGATTACGAATCGCAAGAATACGGCCAACTTATCCAACGAGCAAGTGATTTGCAGGAGCTTCTGCAACTGTCGGGAATCCACAATTTCGAAGCAGAAGTCGAAAAGACACTGTTGGGATTAGGTTTTTCGCGCTCAGATTTCGACAGGCCGACTCGCGAATTCAGCGGCGGATGGCGCATGCGCATAGAACTTGCCAAACTTTTGCTGCAAAATCACGACGTGTTGCTTCTCGATGAGCCCACAAATCATCTCGACATAGAATCCATCCAATGGCTCGAAAACTTTCTGGTTTCGCATTCCACGGCAGTAATGCTGGTTTCGCACGATCGCGCTTTTCTGGATAAGGTAACCAACCGGACTATCGAAATTATGCTCGGCAATATTCACGACTATAAGGTCAACTACAGCAAATATGTAGAGTTGCGTAACGAACGTCGGGAACAGCAACTTCGAGCATACGAAAATCAGCAAAAGCAAATTAAGGAAACCGAAGATTTTATCGAACGTTTTCGATATAAACCAACAAAATCCAATCAGGTGCAATCGCGTATCAAACAGCTCGAAAAAATAGAAATCATCGAGGTGGACGAAGTGGATAATTCGCGGCTGAATCTGAAATTCCCCCCGTCTCCCCGCTCAGGTTCCTACCCTGTCATCATGGAAAATGTGTCGAAAAAATACGGCGATCACACGGTTTTCTCGGATGTAACGCTTACCATCGAACGAGGAGAAAAGGTGGCTTTTGTCGGGAAAAATGGCGAAGGAAAATCGACGCTCGTTAAGTGCATTATGAATGAAATTCCTTTCGACGGCAAACTGCAATTGGGATACAATGTTAGAATAGGTTATTTTGCTCAAAATCAGGCACAATTGCTGGACGAAAATCTTACGGTTTTCGAAACCATCGATTATGTGGCCGTCGGCGATATCCGTACTAAGATTCGCGATATTTTGGGCGCTTTTATGTTCGGCGGCGAGGCATCGGAAAAAAAAGTGAAAGTACTGTCCGGCGGAGAACGTGCCCGATTGGCAATGATCAGACTGCTGCTCGAACCGGTAAATCTGCTCATTCTCGACGAGCCTACCAATCATTTGGACATGGCTTCGAAAGATGTGCTAAAGAAGGCTATTCGCGAATTCGATGGTACGGCAATTATCGTTTCGCACGATCGCGATTTTTTAGACGGCATCGTCAGCAAAGTGTATGAATTTGGGCATGGAAAAGTAGTTGAGCACCTTGGCGGGATTTACGATTTTTTGAATCGAAAAAACATCGACAATCTGCAAGCATTGGAACTTGCTACTCCGAATTCGGCGCAAAACGTTTCGGAGATGAATGAAACTACTTCGGCCGGCAAACTTTCGTATCAGGAACAGAAAGAGCGGAGCCGACTAACGAGAAAACTCGAAAAAGAAGTTGCAGACTTGGAATCTGAAATAGAATCCATAGAGAAAGAAATCGAGCTCCTCGAATCTCAACTATCCACCCAAAAAGGTTCTTCCGACACATCTCTGTATTATAAGCATCTCGAGCTTAATACGAAACTCGACACGCTGATGCAGGCATGGGAAAATAAACAAAACGAATTGAACGATTTTCTGAATCGAACCTGATTTAATTCTAAACAATAAACGCGGATTCGGCGTTAAGAATAAGCGCAAAAAATTAATTATGTGGCAAAAAATCAGCAAAATTATTCTTCAATTCTCGGGTTGGAAAATAACAAATATCATTCCCGATATTCCCAAATGCGTATTGGCTATAGCTCCTCACACCAGCAATTGGGATTTTTTGATTGCAAAATTGGCCTATACGTCCCTTGGCAGAAATGCCCATTTCCTCATAAAAAAAGAATGGTTCTTTTTCCCGTTCAACCTTTTTTTCAAAAGCATTGGGGGCATCCCTGTGGATCGATCAAAAAAACAATCGATGACGGACATTATGGCCGAAGAATTCGGCAAACGTGACCGATTTCAAATCGCCATTACTCCTGAAGGAACGCGTAAACGTGTAACCGAATGGAAGCGTGGTTTTTACTATATCGCCGATAAAGCACAAGTTCCTATTGTACTCATCGGCCTGGACTATAAGAATAAAATCATTTCTTTTCTCGATGTTTTCACTCCCACAGGTCATGTGGAAGAAGACATGCTTACTATTCAATCGAGATATAAAGGATTGTCAGGCAAAAATCCCGACAATTTTTCTTCGTAACATTCATTGTCGGCTACGGACATTCCTTTGCTGCATTGTTTGCCGGTAAAGCATTTTCCGATGAGATATTTAATAAACCATCATCTTCTTTTCTCAAGCAATGGATCGGATAAAGTTGCCATAATTTTTTATTGCATGCTTTTTATTTTGGAAAAATACATGGCAAACGAGCGGTAAAGAAAATGCGTCCATTTACCGAAAGGAACAATGATAAGTGCCCATTGCGCCAACACCGTCAGGTGAATGATGTACATCCATTGTTGGGTTTCGATCAGTCCCAAATCGATGAATAATCTGACCAAAAAAGCAGTAACACCCATCAACAAAAGCCACACTACGAACAACCAGTCCGAAGGTTGCGAAAATCGGTTGAGCGATTTATTTTTCTTGATGCGACTCCCCACGAAATCGATCGTTACCACAAATATCAGAAAACTTTCGATGTATCCCAACACGATCACAAAAATGCTTTGGGAGCCGAACCAGTTGAGAAAAACCGTTGTGAAAAGCAGCGACAGGTAGGCAATCACGAGCACAAAATGCTCGAGCCATCGGAAATGAACGTCGCCGTCGCAATCCTTATATCGTTTTTGAGTGAACATGTGAACCAGCAGATCGCTCAGTGCCGATACATAATTTTTGAACGGAGCTTTCACCTTTGGCTTGACGATGGTGAAATACCACATTCGCAACAGGTTGGGAAGAAAAATTACCAGAAGAACTGTCCCGATCGCGGCCATTTCGAAATAGTGCCCAACGTGGAGCATACGTTCGGCATCGAAACCCACGGAATTGGCAAACAACAAAACGCCTGCAAACACTATCAATAGTGCAGCTATTGTGAATGAGATCGAACGATAAAGCAGTCCCGACAACCCCGTCCAATCATATTGCGCAGTAAGCCATCGGCGGAGCGACATCATTAGTTCTCCCGGATTGGCGGTTTGCGGACAATTGGCTGTACATTCGCCGCAGTAATAGCACTTCCACGGTTTGAGCGACGATTTGATGTCTTCTTCGAGCCCCAGTGCACTGTATCGAACCATTTCGCGTGGAAAAGAATCGTCGGTGGTGGATAGCGAACATACCGCCGTACAGGTTCCGCAATTGTAACACGCGTTCATATTTACAGCACCGTATTTTTTTAGTTTTTCCGAAAACTTGGGATTGATTTTTGTTGCCATTATTTTACCGGTTTATACGAAAAATATTCATCCATATCGTCGATTTCGCCAACAGCTACCATACCATATTTCACGAGTGTGAGAAGATAATAAGTAACGTCGGGTTTGGACATTTGCAATTTTTCGGCCAGTTGCGGAATTGTCATTTCCTGCTCTTTCAGGGCATCGACGATGGCCTTTTTGATGCGGTTGAACGCTTTGAGTTGTTCCTTTGCGCTATCGGGAACACCTTGCTTGTCCCGAAGATATTTGGCGGTTTTTCCGATTTCTATTCCCATAATATTGTTAAGCTAAAGCATCAATCATACTCATCATTTCTTCACTCGTATAACCTATCAGGTTGATGGCATCTACCGGACAAACGGGAGCACACATGCCACAGCCCTTGCACACCATCGGGTTGACGGATGCAACCTTTCTTCCACCCGTTTCTATCTGTTCAATAGCATCGAAGGGACAGGCGTTGCTGCATTTGTCGCACCAGGAGCATGCATCCTGATCGATTTCGGCGATAATCGGTTCCGTTTCGAGTGTCCCTTTGCTGATATACGAAAACGATTTTGTTGCTGCCGACAAGGCCGAATTTACCGATTCGCTGATGTTTTTCGGCCCCTGACAGGTCCCGGCAATGGTTACGCCATCGATCACGGTTTCCACCGGTCGGAGTTTCATGTGAATTTCGTTGAAAAAACGGTCTCTGCCTTTCGGCAATTTAAGCATCGTACCGATAGACTGGTCTGCTCGCGGCACCATTCCGGTTACCAGCACCACCAAATCGACTTCCATTTCCATCTCCTTTCCGGCCGAAAGAATATCTTTTACGGTTACGACCGTTTTTTTGCCTTCGGTACGAATTTCGGGGAGATTATGTTCATCGAATTGCAGATACAGATCGCCCAATTGCAGCGATTCGGCATATAGCAGCTCCTGCTTGCCATAGGCGCGGATGCCACGCGTGAGATGGATATTTTGAATGCCTTTGAACTTCTTTTTGGCTTCGATGGCCGTGTGAATGACCGAAGTACAGCAAAATCGCGAACAATACGTGTTTTCGCCCTCATTCTGACGGCTGCCGACACAATAGACATAAGCGATATTGTTTATTTTCTTGCCGTTGAACTCCAATGATTTGCCGGCAGATTTATCGACCAGTTGTTTAAATTCGGGCAAGGTGATTACAGTTTCGCTCGTTCCGAATCCATATTCCCCCTGTTTCGGCAAATAATGATCATAGCCTGTTGCTACCACAATCGATCCTACATGCAGTTCGATGATTTCCATCGGATCGTCCTCTTTCTGCGGACGCCTGCGAATTTTCAACTCGAAATTGCCAATGCTTCCTTTGGTGTCCGTAACTTCCGCACCTGTTAGAATGGTTACATTGTTATACTTTCGCAAATCGCTTTCGATGCGGGTCGTCAGTTCGAAACCTTTTTCATCGGTCATAAACAGATTGCCCCATTCGGCGGTGTGTCCGCCCAATCGGTTTTCCTTTTCGATCAGGATCACATTCGATTTTTTTTCGGCGAGCGACAAAGCTGCTTTCATTCCGGCAATACCGCCACCGATGACGGCGATGGTTTTTTCGGCTTCGAACTGATTGGGAAACAGCGGATCGGCATATCGCGATTTGGCAATGGCCGCCTTAACCAGCCGAATGGCTTTTTCGGTTGCACCGAGTTTGTCGTCGGAATGTACCCATGAAGCTTGTTCGCGAATGTTAGCGTGGACATACGTATATTTGTTCAAATCGCCCCGTTCGGTAACATTGCGGAATGTGGTGAGATGCAATTTGGGTGAACACGAAGCCACAATCACTCCGTCGAGATTGTGTTCGTGAATATCCTGCACCATATCGGTCTGATTGGTATCAGAACACGCAAACATGGTAGTTTTGGCTATCACCACACCCTGCTCATGTTCTATGGCAACGCGTACCTTTTCCACATCCACGTAGTCGGAAATATTTCCGCCGCAATGACAAATATAAACGCCTAATCTTTCTTTCATACGCTTTGATACCGGGTTAAGTAACTGATTGCTTCCGACGATGCCGAACCGGCCGATAGAATGGAATCGGGGATGTCCATCGGTCCAGATGCCGTGCCGGCAACAAAAACCCCGTCGATACTGGTTTTGGACGGACTGCCCAACAAATCTTGTTGCGCCACAAACTGCAGCGGATCGAGTTTGAGCGAATTGCCGTCGAATATTTTTCCTGCCGAAGGATTAGATTTTACACCCACCGAAAGCACTACCATATCGTGTTCGGCTTCCTTCACCACCCCTTCTGCTATATCTTCGTAACACAGAATAAGATTTCCGTTTTCTTTCTCGGTGATTTTGCCGATTTTTCCTTTCACAAAATTCACGCCCATTCCTTCGGCTTGCCGGTAAAATTCTTCGAATCCCTTGCCGAAGGCTCGAATATCGATATAATAAATGGTAATATCTGCCATTGGTAAAGCGCCCATCAGCAATTGCGCCTGCTTCATGGAGTACATGCAGCAAATTTGTGAGCAAATGGGGTTGCCAACGGTGTTGTCGCGCGAACCGGTGCAGAGCACATAAGCGATGCGGTCGGGCACTTTACCGTCGCCCGGTCGCAAAATGGTGTTGTAGGGTCGTGTAGGAGCAATTTCGCGCTCCATCTGCATAGAAGTAATCACGTTTTTGTATTGACCGTAGCCGAAGCGGGGTATCTCGAGCGGATCGAAAAGATTGAAACCGGTGGCGAGGATGACCGTTTTGGCGTGAAGCTCATAGTATTCCGTTTCCATCGTAAAGTCGATGCAATGCGTAGGACAGGCTTTTTCGCAAGCACCGCACAGGGTGCAGTTTTCGATATCGATGACAGCCGCTTTGGGATTGGCAATGCTGAATGGAATAAAAGCCGCCTTGCGACCGATGAGCCCGAATTGATATTCGTCCCGAACGCTCACAGGGCAGGCTTTTTCGCACAGTTGACATGCCGTGCAGTCTTCCACTCTTACATAACGTGGTTTTTTCGTGATTTGTGCAACGAAATCGTTGTCGCCTTTTTTCGCGATATGGGTTACCTCGCTTTCGGTGAAAACGGTGATATTTTTGTGTCGAGCTATTTCCGATACTTTTGGAGTCGTGATGCAAGCGGCACAATCGAGGGTCGGGAAAACCTTACTCAACAAAATCATTTTCCCGCCAAGCGAATGATCTTTTTCTACCAAGAGCACCTTGTAGCCGGTGTTTGCGAGATTGATAGCTGCCTCGCCTCCTGCAATTCCTGCGCCGATAACCAAGGCATCGTACTCGATAATTTTTCTTTCTTCCATTAATTGTTGTTTGAATGGATGGTTTTTATCAGATAATCGTTGAAACTGCGCATTTGTTTCACAAAGGCCTCGCTGCAAACCGAGCACAAGGCGGCCATGCGCAGACGCGCAGGATCGATTTCCTTTTCTTTCATCTTTTGGTGCGTCATCGCCACGATGTTTCCGGTTTTTTCGGTACACGATTCGCCGAAAATACAATCGGTGCCGTCGGCTGCGATGAAAACTCCGTCGAAGCCTTTTTCGTAGGCATGCATAATCCACGATGGTTTGATCCCGCTCGAACACGGAACCGTGATGGTATAAACCGTAGGTGGATAGTGCAGTTTAAGCAATCCCGCCATGTCGATGGCGGGATCCGAAATCTTTTCGGTGGAAAATACGAGTATCTTCGCGTTCTTTTTGAAGGAATCCGACATTTCGAAACAGTTTTTTCGATGTTGGGGTTATTTCTTTCTCAGATAAACTTTGAAATATCCGTTCTCGTCGATCGATCCGAGATATTCGTGTCCCTGTTTGGTGCACCATTTCGGGATATCGATTTTTGTGCCTTCGTCGGCCGACAATACTTCCATCACATCGTCCACATTGATGGTGCCGATGGCTTTTTTTGCTTCCAAAAGCGGTCCCGGGCAGGCAGTCCCGCGTGCATCCACCGATTTGGCTATTGTCAATCCTTTCAATTCTTCTGTTGTCATGATGTTTGTTTTTTATGGTTTCCCCTTTTAGTCGAGGAAACGAGGTGAATATTTAATGTGAATATTTTTTTGGGAAACGTTCAAATAAACCATTGCATGCTGCTTTCGCCTGCATCGGCAACGAAAGTGGTTGCTCCGGCAAAACGGAGATTGGGGTAATCGATCATTTCTTCTTTCTTGAAGCCCATCAGATGCATCGACATTTCGCACACCGTGATTTCGATTCCGAGCTCCGCTGCTTCCTTGAACATTTCGTCGAGCGACATTACGCCTTGTTTTTTCATCAGACTTTTGATCATCACGGGTCCCATTCCACACATGTTGAGTCTGGAAAGTTTCAGTTTGTTGCGTCCTTTGGGAAGCATGAATCCGAACATTTTCGAAATAAAATCCTTCCCTTTCGCTTTCTTTTTGGGGTCGCGCAAAGCCGCCAATGCCCAAAACGAAAAAAACAGCTTCACTTGTGTGTCCATAGCTGCGGCAGCAAGTGAGATGATCATTCCGGCCAATATTTTATCCATATCGCCCGAAACAATGGCGATGGACAATTGATCTTTTCGCGAATTTTCCATTCGTGAGGTTTGAGCTTTCAGGGTTTCGAGTTCCTCTAAAAGCTTTTCCATGCTTATTTCTCCCGATTTTTCCATGTTGTTTGATTTTTTGTAGATGAATACAATGCGAAATAAGGAAATATTTCCTTATTAAATTTTTTTTATCACGTGCAGAATCATACAATATTTTGTGATATGTATCACTTTTTCGATATCTTTGTCGTATGAAGAACGAATGCCTCAATTGCGCCTGCGTCATGAAATCGATGATGCAGTCGCTCAAAAGCTGTCAGTTGGAACAGCTCGAAAGTAATCATGCCGTAGTGCAATTTCGGAAAGGAGATCCCATCATCAAACAGGGAATGTTTTCGACCAACGTTGTTTTTCTGAAAAGCGGGTTGGTCAAAATTCATATCACGGGCCCTTATCACGAACAGATCGTGCGTTTGGCCAAAGTGCCTACCTATTTGGGTTTGCCAACCACCATCGGCGATAAAATCAATCAATATTCCGTTACGGCGGTGCAGGATTCCGAAGTTTGCTTTATCGATCTGAACATCTTTAAGCGCGTATTGGAAGAAAACAAAGACTTTTCGTCCCATATCATTCTCGAGTTATGCAAAAGCGAACTCGAAAGCTATCGCAGATGTGCCAACCGCACTCAAAAGCAAACGCGAGGCAATTTGGCTGATGTTTTGCTCGATTTGTCGGAAAACGTTTTCGAGTCGACTGAATTCGTTTTGCCCATTTCTCAATCGGATATCGGCAATTTGGTGGATGCCGGTCGCGAAAGCGTGAACAGACTTCTATCCGAACTGATGAACGATGGAATCATCCGCATGGAAGGAAGGAAAATAGAGATTTTGAACAAATCTTCGCTGCAATTGATTTCGCAAAACGGATAAAGTGGCGAACCTTCATTGTGATTGTAGTGCCAATATGGATGGAATTTCCCCATTCCCACACAATTTCCATCATACGATTTTTTTACCGGCCACAGCGCGGATTGAAAATTATCATGTATTTTTGCAGTCGATAAAAAAATCGTATGGATACGACTGAATGCGAAAATAATTTGGACAAAAAGTTTCAGCGCGAATCGATTGCTCCCATGCACACAGCAGAACATATTCTGAACCAAACAATGGTACGCATGTTTGGTTGTCCGCGCTCGCGTAATGCCCATATCGAACAGAAAAAGAGTAAGGCCGATTATCTGCTCCCGCAACCGCCAACCGACGAACAGGTGAATGCCATCGAAACAGCCGTTAATGAAGTGATTGCACGCGATTTGCCCGTTACGGAAGAATTTATGTCAATGGAAGAAGCTTCTCATATTGTGGATTTGTCGAAATTGCCGGCCGATGTTTCGCAAACATTGCGTATTATACGCATAGGCGATTATGATGCATGCGCCTGCAGCGGGCTGCACGTCAAACATACATCCGAAGTGGGACGATTCGAAATCATCAGCCACGATTATGCAGACGGGCTTTGGCGCGTACGTTTTAAGCTCAAAAACAATCACTTGTAAAAAAAGCTCCAACATCGCATCTTTTTATCGATTATTGTTGACATGAAAAAGATTTTTCGATTTATACGCAAAGTCATTCTGTGGTTTTTCATTTTATCAATTGGCGGGGTAATACTCTATCGTTTTTTCCCGGTCGTATTCACCCCCCTGATGGGCATAAGGATGGTTCAACAAATCGCCGAAGGAGAAAAACCGGTTTTTCATCACCAATGGGTTTCTTACAACTATATATCGGATAATCTGAAACGGGCCGTAATTGCCTCGGAAGATCAGCGTTTTTTCGAACACAACGGATTCGACACCATCGAAATTGAAAAAGCTCTGAAGGAAAACAAAAAACGAAGACGTCCTCGCGGTGCAAGCACCATTTCGCAACAAACGGCTAAAAATGTTTTTCTCTGGCCAAACTCATCTTGGGTGCGTAAAGGATTGGAAGCCTATTTCACGGTTCTGATCGAATTGATTTGGCCGAAAGAGCGAATTTTGGAAGTTTATCTCAACTGTATGGAAACCGGAAAAGGAATATATGGTGCCGAAGCCGTTGCCAACCAACATTTCAATACCACAGCCCAAAAGCTGACGGCTTCGCAGTCGGCTCTCATCGCCGCTACGTTGCCCAATCCCATTCGATACAATTCGGCAAAGCCATCGGCCTATATCTTGCGTCGCCAATCGCAGATAATGGCGCAAATGAGATATATCCAATTGCCCGACAAAAAGATTGCCGGAAAAAAATCAAAATAATCAGTAGATTTCTTTTGCAACACGATACACACTCTCAGTGGCCATCAGCGAATAGAAATGAATGCTGGGCACCCCATGCCGAATCAGCTCCTTACACTGGGCGATGCACCATTCCACGCCCACTTCCTTGGCTTCGTCATCCGTAGTGCACTTGCGCAATTCCCTTGCCAAATCTTCGGGAATGTCCGAACGAAAAACCTTCGGTAAAACAGTCAACTGACTCATCAAATGGATGGGTTTGACGCCGGGTATAATAGGGACGGTAATTCCCGCAGCTCGGCACCTATCGACGAAGTCGAAATATTTCCGATTGTCGAAAAACATTTGCGTTACCAAATATTCGGCACCATTATCCACTTTCATTTTTGTGTAATAGATTTCGGACTCCATGTTGGGTGATTCTTCGTGTTTTTCGGGATAACATGCCATACCGTACGAAAAAGGATTTTCAGGCGCTTCAAACCGAGTCCCGTCATAGCCGATTCCCTTGTTGAAGTTGTTCACCTGAATTTGTAAATCGGTGGCATGTTCATGGCTATCCATTTTTCGCTGTTCGATGTCGAGTTTGTTGGTATCACCACGCAGCAACAGCAAATCGGTAACGCCGAGAAACGACAGATCGATCAGGGAATATTCGGTTTCTTCTTTGGTAAAACCTTTGGCAATGAGGTGAGGCACCGCCGTTATTCCGTATTTGTTTTGAATGGCAGCCGCAATGGCTACTGTCCCCGGACGTTTGCGAATATTAATTTTGCGGATAACCCCATCATCGCCTTCCTTATAAATATTTTCGCTGTGATGTGTAGTTATGTTGATATATTTCGGGTCGAATTCCTTCAATCGGTCAATTGTCGTGAAAACATGTCGAATACTGTTTCCTTTGAGAGGAGGAAGCAACTCGAAGGAAAACGCCGTTTTCCCCGCATTTGAATTGATCAATTCCGAAACGCTCATATTTTTGATGATTATTTAAAAATTGCTCTTATTATATCCATTCCGTTGGCATAGATCACAAGCCCCAACAATAAAACCATGCCGGCTATCTGTGCATATTCCATAAACTTCTCGCTCGGCTTGCGACGTGTGACAACTTCGTAAAGGAGAAACAACACATGCCCGCCATCCAATCCGGGGATAGGGAGTATATTCATAAAGGCAAGAATTACCGAAAGAAAAGCGGTCATCATCCAGAATGCATGCCAGTTCCAAGTTGGCGGGAAAAGACTTCCGATTGCACCAAAACCGCCCAACGACGATGCTCCTTCCTTAGTAAATACGTATTGAAACTGATTTACATAATCCTTTAGCGTTTGAATACCCATTTTTATTCCGGCAGGGAATGATTCGAAAAATCCATATTCAAGCGTTACCGTTTGATAGACTTGCATTTCGTTTTTCGGATAAAAACCCAGATATCCGGCCGTATCCACTTTGGCAACGGTAGACTCCAAAATGCCTTTTCGGTAAAAATCGAGGGTAATCTCCTGATTTTTATATTTCGTCAATTCTTCTCGAAAATCATTGAAGGTAGGAGTAATTACGCCATTGATCGCGACCAAACTGTCGCCGGGCATCAAGCCGGCCTGTGCGGCTCCCGAATTAGGCTGAACATCATAAACAACTGTCGGCAGACGAAACGAGGCAAATCCCTGCTTGGACGACATCAATGTTTGCATGAAATTTTCAGGGATATCGATGGTAACTTCCCGGCCGTCGCGCAATACGGTAACTTGGCGCGCATCGGCTACATCGAGCAATGTGCTCACCCCATATCGTTCCAATTCCTGTCCATCGGCTCTGAGCAGAATGTCTCCATCCTTAAATCCGGCCTGCTGTGCAGCTTGACTGAAATCCATGCCCATCGTGGCATTTTTCATCGGCAAATAGGTATCGTTCCAGGTGAAAAGCACCATCGAATAGATGAAAAAAGCAAGAATAAGATTGAACAAAACGCCGGCAATCATCACCAGTAAACGCTGTCCTGCCGGTTTCGATCGGAATTCCCAAGGTTGTGCAGGTTGTTGCATTTGTTCCTTGTCCATCGATTCGTCTATCATTCCGGCTATTTTCACATAACCACCCAAGGGCAGCCAACCTATTCCGTATTCCGTTTCGCTGTTTTTGGGTTTGTATCGAAAAAGAGCGAACCAGGGATCGAAAAACAAATAAAACTTTTCGACCCTTATTTTGAAAATTCGGGCAAACAGATAGTGCCCGAATTCGTGAAAAACGACGAGAATAGACAAACTGAATATTAATTGTAATGCTCTGATTAAAAAAGTCTCCATGTAAATATTGATGAGTTGAGTTGTTTATTTTATTCGTTGTATCAATTCAGTTGCCACCATTCGGGCTTCGGCATCGGTTGCAAAGTAGTCGTCGAGCAAAGGCGACTCCAAAAACGAAACTTTTTGCATGGTGTATTCGATGACGTCGCTCATCGGCAAAAATCCGATTTCTTCGCGCAAAAACGAAGCTACGGCTATTTCGTTCGCAGCATTCATGATGCATGGCATGTTTCCGGCTTTGGCCAACGATTCGTAGGCAAAAGCAAGATTTCGGAACTTGTCGGTATCGGGTTTCTCAAACGTCAAACTGCCCAAAGTCGCAAAATCCAAAGGCTGTATGTTCAGATTCAACCTTTCGGGATATGAGAGTGCATACTGTATGGGCAATCGCATGTCGGGTTGACCGAGTTGGGCGATCACCGAAGTATCTTCGAATTGCACCATCGAATGAATGACAGATTGCGGATGCACCACGATTTCGATTTGCGAGGGAGTCACATCAAACAGCCATCTGGCTTCGATCATCTCAAACCCCTTGTTCATCAACGTGGCCGAATCAATCGTAACTTTCGCCCCCATATTCCAATTGGGATGGGCAAGTGCCTGAGTCTTGGTCACTTTTTTCAATTCGTCCACCGAATAGCCACGAAAAGGGCCACCTGATGCAGTGAGGATTATCTTTGAAATGGCATTGTTGCCTTCGCCATTCAGACACTGAAAGATGGCCGAATGTTCGGAATCTACCGGCAAAATAGGTGTTCGATAATGAAGAGCCAGTTCGGTAATCAGTTCGCCGGCAACCACCAGCGTTTCCTTATTGGCCAAAGCGATGGTCTTTCCGGCCTTGATGGCTTCTATCGTCGGTTTCAATCCCGAAAAGCCGACCATCGCCGTCAGCACGATGTCGATAGGTTGGCTCTGCACGACTTGAGCAATCGCCTCACTCCCACTCCACACCTTCATCGGCAAATCAGCCAAAGCCTCCTTCACGAAAGCATACTTTGCCTCATTGGCAATCACCACCATTTCGGGGCGAAAGCGACGAGCTTGTTCCACCAGCAATTCGGCATGATTGTTGGCCGTGAGTGCATACACCTCGAACCGGTCGGGATGTTGCGAAATCACGTCGAGTGCCTGCGTACCGATGGATCCTGTGGAACCGAGTATGGCGATGGATCGTTTCTTATCTTCCATGAGCAAAGGTTTGTCCTTTAAACCGTGCAAAGGTACATGATAATTTTTAATCCACATACCCACTGAATAAAATTTCAATTCTAACCATTCTGAAAATGTTTCCAATGAGGAGGTTATGGGTTGGAAAATGATTTACCGATTTGCCGGTGAATTCCGGTCATAACTGTCCTCTTAAGATAAGGAGACAAGCACTGCCGCCGGGCAGTGCAGGGGTTATGATATTCCTCCACTTCCGACTTCTTCACTTCTTTCTTAAATTCTCAATTGTCAATTATCCATTATCCATTATTTTTGGAGATGCAGTCTTGATCTTTTTTGCATACTTTTTGGCATCAAGGCAAAAAAGCATGTGGGGTTTGGGGCAACGCCCAATAAGCCAATCGATAATTGATAATGCACAATGAATAATTTACAGGTTCAATGATTTAATGATTTACTGATGAATTTCGCGCTGTGTAGGGGATATGATAATCAGTTAAGTTTGTAAAGTTTTTAAAGATCATAAAGTTCCTGCCTAAAGTTATGCTGCCGCTAAACTTGAACGGATAGGAGTTGAGATAATAATTCAGACCTCGTATGTTTGCAAAATTAACACAAAGAGGGAAAAATACTGCCTTTCAGGCAGGTTTCTGACGACGATTCACGCCGCAGAATAAATTCTGCGGTTATGAAAATTCGGCTTTTCAAGCCAAAAATACCTTCGAATACAAAAACCCATCACAGTCGAAGTTTTCAATTCACCGGCTCACTTTTGCCTGAAAGGCAATAACCTTCATAACCGCAGGTATGCGACCTGCGGACAAAGACGTCCCTGCAATCTCTGCCTGAAAGGCAGAACTACTGCAGTTGCACAGACGAATATCCGCACTGGCAGAAAAAGAACAAACAAAACGAAAATTCGTAGTTTAAAATTCTCATTTCTCTACTTCCCATTTCTCTATTTCTTGTTAATTCTCAATTATCAATTATCCATTATCCCTTACATCATAACACACCTCCCCGCCTTCGGCGGTACCCCTCTTATCTTAAGAGGGGAATAGTTTTGGGATCACATTTACCGTAGCTGTCCCCTTAAGATAAGGGGACAAGTGCTGCTGTCAGGCAGCACAGGGGTTATGATATTCCTCCACTTCCGACTTCTTCACTTCTTCTCTAATAGAGCAAGTTCCCGAACTTGTGCCGGAAACAACGGCAGTTTGAAAACTGCCTGTCGTTTTGCGTCCAAGTTATGCCATCGCTAAACTTGAACGAATGGGGATAACTCAAGCATTGCCAATTTCCTCATCAATGAATCGTTGAATCGATAAATCTTCAAACCAACACTATTATTTCTTTGCACTACTGCCCTCTCCTATCATGGCATTGTAACAATCCAAAAGAATTAACGTTATTCGTAGAGTGAGGAGAGTTTTTGCAACATATCGTCGATGGAATGTGCAGTCATGGTCAGATTGTCTTTGCGAATTGTCCACAATCGACTCACGTCGTCAATCGTCAACTCCACCGGAGACTGATTGTCGATACGGAATCCTTTCCTCGAAAGGGCTTTGGTGGTCCATCGGGCCATCAATCCGTCGGGACGACTTACACGAGTGGCAATGGTTTTGTCCAAAAGTTTTTTAACAACAAAACTACCATATTCCTTATCAAATTCGTAGGAAGGATTTTTGAATACGTCATCTATTTTTCCGGTCAGCACCATATCTTCGGGTGTACCCATAATCACCCGATGACTTTTGTCGAGCAGCCATATTTTGTCGGCCACTTGCATAGCCGTTTCGATTTCGTGTGTCGAGAGCAATATGATTTTTTTCGTGTCGCGAGCTAATTTCTGCAACAAAAGCAAAATACGGATTCGGTTAGATAAGTCGAGATGCGAGGTAGGTTCATCCAATAAAATTACTGACGTATCCTGTGCCAATGCACGTGCAATGAATGCCCGTTGACGCTCTCCATCCGACAATTCGTTGACGTTTCGTTGCTCGAACCCCTTCAAATTTGTCATGTCGATAGAACGATCGACCAACTCTTGATCCTCGTCGGTAAGTTTTCCCAACCATCCGGTATAAGGATCGCGTCCAATGGAGATAAGCTCACGCACGGTGAATGATGCCGGCGGTTGATTGTCGGTGAGAACTACGGAAATTAAAGTTGCCCTTTGTCGGGTGGGAATCTGTCGAATATTTTTGTCGTCGATGAAAATTGTTCCGCTCAAGAGGGGTTGCAAACACGCAATAGAGCGAATCAGAGTAGATTTTCCACATCCGTTTGGGCCAATCAAAGCGATCAGTTCCCCTTCACGGGCTGAGAGATTCAATCCCGATTGCACAAAAATCGGTTGTTTTCGGGAGAAATAACCGATGCTCACATTTTGCAACTGGAGGTACGACACGAATTTGCGAAACTATTTACAATAATTAGAAATGCGATTGACGAGAAATGGTTTAAAGACTGATTAATCCTTCAGGCAATTCCATTCGGATAATTTTTTGATTATCGTCTATTTCGGTAATGAAATCTTCTGTTGCGGGAATCAAATGTTCGGTTTCTGAGCCGGCTACTACAAAAAGCACGTTCATTGTGGAATGATCAACAAATGTGATTTTGCCGATTTCGCCCATTTTTTCGTCATGCACTGTGTAGCCCACGAAAAAATCGAAATTGGGGGCATTATCCGCAGCAACAGATTGCACGACAGTGCGCGGCAAAAATACGGGAGTATTGCAATATCTCGCAGCAACAGACTGATCGTCGATGCCTTCAAACTTTACGTAAGCGGAAATATCGGTATGAAAGCGCATTTCTTCAACAAAAAAGGGGACAAAAATGCCGTCGATGTCAAAAAAATAAAACGATAAATCGATGTCGGCATAGGTCTCTTTATCGAAAAGAAGCACAATTTCGCCTTGGATGCCGTGAGGTTTGAGCAGACGCCCGATCTGCAAAACGTCGTTATCGGTAATCATAGGCCCAATCAGCGTTTGCGTTGCATTTTGATGGACTTTAGTTTTTGAGGCGATGCATTTGCCTTCATATCCGCTAAGTGATAGGTTTCGTCGAGCATGATTTTGCCATCAGACAATTCGTATAAATCGCTAAAAATTTTGGCATTATCCACATCTTTGTTCCATTGCATGTACGATTTTTTCATCTGACTTGCCAGCATGCGCACCAAATGATCTTTTTCCGTCCCATCTTCCATCGCGGCTGCAATCTTGATCATGCGTTCGAGTATTTTGCCATAATGGCGATATTTCATCGTAGGACGACTGTAATCGATATGACCGGGAGGGGTATTTAGCTCCTCTTGCTTGATGACTTCGTAGGGATAGTCGATATCGAGCTTGAAATCGGACATTATGGCCAAATGATCCCAGAGGATGTGTTTAAAATCATTCACATCACGTAAGTGAGGAAACATATTTCCCATGATGTTGATGATTGCATACGCACATTTGGTACGTTCTTCCCGATTTTTGACGGTTACGCAGTAATCCACCATATTCTGAATGTTGCGTCCATATTCGGGCATAATCAATTTTTTCTGTTGTGTATTGTAAATCATATTTTTATCTGAGTTTGAGTACGTCTCCTTCGGTGGGAACGTATTCATAATTTTTTTTGTTCAACTTATACAAACTCGAGACGCGAATGCCGTATTTCTGAGAAATACTATACATCGACTCGCCAATCTGCACCACATGCTCAAAATATGGCTTGTCGGCTTTCGATTTTTTCTTTTCGAAATAAACGATATCACCCTCGCTCAACGGGAAATTTTCGGGAACTTCGTTGTATTTGAGCAAATCTTTCGTTTTAAACCCAAATTCTTTGGCAATACTTTCGAATGTGTCTCCTTCGATAGCAATTACGTACACCAATCCGTGTGTCTTGTAGGGTTGATGTTTCCACTCGGGATGTTCAGCCAATTCCGACGATCGCGACTTTGAATCGTTTTTTCTATAGTTTTTATCGTCGAATCGATACAATTCGTAATCTTCGATAAGTTTGATCAGCTTATTGGCATAGGCTCTGTCGGTAGCATAGCCGGTGGTTTGCAAACCGCGCGCCCACCCTTTGTAATCGGTGATTTGAAGATTGAAAAGACTGCGATAGCGTGCGCCGTTCGACAAAAATTCCGAATGATCTCTATAAGAATCTTCCACACTGCGATATTTGCGAAAACAATCGTTTGGGCCATCGTCCGGCGCAAAAACTTTAGGGCCCGCCCATCCTCTGTGGCATTTGATGCCAAAATGATTGTTGGATCGAATGGCCAAATCACTCATACCGGCACCTGACTCGAGCAAACCTTGAGCAAGTGTAATAGATGCCGGAATTCTGTATTCGCGCATGTGATCAACTGCAATTGGGCTATAGCGAGTAATGTATTTCTCGTATGCAGGATTACGATTTTGAGCAGAAATGCCAAAAGTAGCAAGAAATAAAAACAACAAAACGAGCCGGCATAATGAATTGTGCGTATATTTGTTGGGTAAAACGGCCATTATTGTCGATCTTTTTAAAATATAAATTCAGAATAATCGCATGAAAGAAATCAATCTAACCACAAAGATAACGGTTTATACCATTGAGGAGTGCAACGAAACAGAAAAAAAACTGATTGAAGCCGCAAAAAAAGCCACCCAACATGCTTATGTACCTTATTCGAAATTTAGCGTTGGAGCTGCAGTATTGCTCGAAAACGGAGAAATAATCTCGGGAAACAATCAGGAAAATGCCGCTTATCCTTCGGGATTGTGTGCCGAACGGACGACTGTGTTTTTTGTAAACGCCAACTACCCCGATCAAAAAATCCTGACAATTGCGATTGCGGCTTTCTACAAAGGAAAATTTACAAAAGAGGTGATCACTCCCTGCGGCGCATGCCGACAGGTACTACTCGAAGTGGAAAATCGCTTCGATATGCCTATGAAAATTTTGATGTATTCCGAAGAAGGAATTTATTGCGTAGAAAGCGTAAAAGACATTCTGCCGCTCAGTTTCGGAGACTCAATGTTGCGATAAAAGAAATCGGAGTTGATTCCGGTCAGAACTCAAAACGATGTATCCTCGATACCTACAAGAAACCATTTTCCATTGTTTTGCTTGAAATAATAATTGGCATAAATGCCATTATCAATTCCACGAAGCTCGACAATGGCCGAATCGGAAGTAAAACGAACCCGTTGCAAATATTGATCGTAATCGCGTGAAACGTAAGTACTGTCATACGATAGGTCGAGGTATTCCCAGTCCTGTTTTTCAATCACTTCCTGCATGGGTGCAAGGCCTTCGTCGTCAGGGTTTCCCACAATTGCGTAAATCGGAAACGATATACGTTTTAATTGAAAAATTCGATCGTCGTTGAAATTTTCAAAGAAAGTGGAAAAATCTTCGATTTGGGATTGATTTTTCGAAACGGAAACGGTGGATTTTGATGCGTTTATGCCATCGGAAAAGTGCTTTGGTGAATCCTTTGTGGTACACCCTGAGCCGAAAGTGCTTATCAAAATGAAAAGCAATGCGATAACCTTCATTTTTTGTCTTTAAAATATGACGCAAAATTACGTATAAAACCATTACCTTATCCTGATTATCCGATAAAAATAACTACAAATTCGATAAATTTCTTCTTTCGCCCATGCAGATGCAAATTCCTGCTTCTCGAAACCGCTCGTCTGTTACGATAAAATAAGTCGCAGAAGTGAGCCTGATTATAACTCCAATGTTGTCTTTCGTTTTCATTAAAAATAGCTATCTTTGTTCGAATAAAACGCTTGTAAAATAAATGAACCTACAAGAACAAGTAAATGAATTGATAGCGTCACAACGCGGCGAGTGGAAAGAATTTGACGAGGCTCTGTTCCAACTCGATAACATAAAAGTTAAAACATTCCGGTGGGGAAAAGATGTTTCGGTCAGCGTTCAATTCAATCCCGGAAGAATGGTTTCGACGGCGGCTAACATCGACAAACAAAGCATCGAACACCGGCCCTGCTTTTTGTGCGAAGCCAACAGGCCGAAGGTGCAACGAGGCATTCCGTTTCTCGACAAATATTCGATTCTTGTCAATCCGTTTCCTATTCTTAAAAACCACCTCACTATTCCCATTCATTCACACGTACCTCAACGCATTCGCAAAAAAATTGGCGACATGCTCTCGTTGGCCGAAATGCTACCCGATTATATCGTTTTTTACAACGGGCCCAAATGCGGGGCATCGGCACCCGATCATTTTCATTTGCAAGCAGGTCTTAAAGCTGCCGTTTTGCTTCAGGGCGAAAACGAACTTCGATCCTGTCTGATCATCGAATCTTCGACGAAAGAGGAAGCCGAAGAACGATTCGAAGATGTTTATCATTATCTCCGAAATCGTCAACCCGAAGAAGATGAGCCCATGCTCAACATCATAGCCTATAAGGAAAACGAAAATTTCGTTTTGCACAGTTTCCCGCGTAAGGCACATCGCCCCCGCCAATATTTTCTGGAAGGAAAAAATCGATTGATGGTAAGTCCCGGAGCAATCGATATGGCGGGATTGATCATTGTGCCCCGCGAAGAAGATTTCGAAAAAATAAAACCCGAAGAGATCGAAGATATTTATTCACAGGTTTCGATGCCTATATCATTTAATTTTTATGAAAGATCCGGAAATCATTCTCATGATCATCAATAGCGAAGATCGTCCCGGAGTAACCTCGGGATTGACCGAAATACTTGCCCGTCACGATGCATTCATTCTCGATATCGGACAAGCCGATATCCATCGCAACCTTTCGCTGGGGATTTTGTTCATGGCCCAAAATTCAGGCGAAATCATGAAAGATTTGCTCTTTAAGGCATACGAGATGGATGTAAACATTCGTTTTAACCCGATATCGAAAGAGCAGTACAGCAATTGGGTCAGCCTGCAGGGCAAAAACCGCTACATCATCACACTGTTGGGCAGAGTGCTTACCGCAAAGCAGATAGCTGCAGTTTCGAAAATTGTTGCCGATCAAAATCTGAATATCGATAACATTGTCCGACTCACGGGTCGCGTGCCTCTGGATGAGAAACAGCGCTCTCCCAAATCGTGTGTCGAACTCTCGGTGAGAGGAACACCTTCGGATCGCCGCTTTATGCAGGAAGAATTTTTGAGGCTCTCGTCCGAACTCAATTTCGATATTTCGTTTCAAGAGGAAAGTATGTATCGACGAATGCGACGGCTGGTCTGCTTCGATATGGATTCGACCCTGATTCGCACCGAAGTCATCGACGAGCTTGCCGACAAAGCAGGAGTAGGCGAAGAGGTGAAAGCCATCACCGACGCAGCCATGCGGGGCGAAATCGATTTTCAGGAAAGTTTTCATCGGCGGGTCAAATTGCTCAAAGGGCTCGATGTATCGGTGATGCACGAAATAGCCGAAAATCTGCCCATAACCGAAGGTTTAGATCGACTAATGTCCATACTGAAAAAAGTAGGGTTTAAAACTGCCATTCTTTCGGGTGGATTCACCTATTTTGGCAACTATCTGAAAGATAAATATGGGTTCGATTATATGTATGCCAACGAACTCGAAATAGAAAACGGCAAACTTACCGGAAATTACATTGGCGATATTGTGGACGGAAAGCGCAAAGCCGAATTGCTCAGATTGATTGCTCAAGTCGAAAAAATCGACCTTCGACAAACGGTAGCCGTGGGTGACGGAGCAAATGACCTGCCTATGCTCGGTGTAGCCGGATTGGGAATTGCATTTCATGCCAAACCGAAAGTGAAGCAAAATGCCGAACAATCGTTATCGACCGTCGGAATCGACGGCATTTTATATTTTCTCGGATACAAAGATTCGATGTTGGACAATTATTGAGAACTTGTTCCGACAACAAACTGTTTATAGTTTAATCATTCAAAATCATTGCAATGGGTAAGAATCCGGATTCTAACACACCTGTCAATCAACTGATCTGTTTCATGGATACCGACACGGGAATAAAACTTTGTCAACTTTCTGTAAAGCTCATTTCACGTACCAACGCATCGACCATGACGGTGCTTCAGTTGATGACGGAAGAGCAGGCTCATCTGATTGGCGATATCGAACAATATAAAAACAATACATTCCGATCGACCATCGAACTGTGCAAAAGTCGAGAAATTATTATCCGCATATTCGTGAAAATTTCCGATAATTTTTCGGACGATATAGTCAACATGGTCGACGAATATGGGTGTAATCTTCTTTTGGCAGGCATTCATCAGCAAATTATCGACGACCCTGCCTGGCCACAAAATATGAACCTGCAAAACAACGAACCCCCGATAATGTGGAAAGCATCGAATGCAAATGACAATGTTGTCAGAAAAAACGATATCGCCGAACAAATTTCGTCGTTGCTCAATCGAGTAATGATTATGACCGGAATCTTTATCAATAAGAATTTTGAAAAGATGAATAACATTTTTATTCCACTCCTCGACAATAAAGACATGCCTCTTTTCAGGTTTGTCAATTCTTTTTCTATCAAAGAAGTATCATCGGTAATCACTTGGGATGCCGTTGGCATCATCGAAAACAATCCGGATCTAAAAAAAATGTATCGAGATAAGTTACGGAGTAGCGATGGAAAATTTACCCTGTGGGATACAAACAAAAAAATAGATTGTAATTTTATTGAACAGCAGGATTTAATGATTATCGGTCTTGAAAGTTGGGGCAAACTCATTGGGGCCGCCCTCACGTGGTGTCACGCTCTACCTTCAACGTTAATAGTCAAAGACAAAACAGATTGAAACTCATGACTCAAAAAGAAATACAAGATACTTTATCGACTGTCAATCGTGCAATTGAAGACAATCGGCTGAAAGACGCTTTCGACGGTATAAAAAAGTTACTCGAAGGACAACAGAATTGGGCTCTTGCCGACAGTCTGAACGAGATCGAAACCAATTATAGATATATGATTCATTATCTGACTGATGGCGGCAAAGATCCCGATCAGCGCAATATATACCGGCAATTGCAACGCAACACATATAAACTGACTCAGGATGCGGCCGAGAATTTATGTATGAAAACGAGCTCGTTGCTCTTTTTCGAAAAATCGCGAGTGTTGATGATTCGTCAGCCAATTTCGATAGACGAATATCGTGAAATGATAAACAAACAGATGGACACATTTGCGGTGCTCGATTTATTGGAAGATGGATATGAAAAAAATTCAAGAATGAAGCTCAATGCACAAGCTCACGAACATACGGTTTCCGATCTTTTTTATGCTGTGTTTGCAGGCCCTCGTGCCAATGACGATCTGATCGAATCGTATCGTAACTTTATGAACGATACTATCATCCCGATCAACGACAAATGCATGCTGGTGTCGGCACTGACAATGAATGTGATGCAGCGGTTTGACTCTAAAAAAATCGGATTTATGATCGACGTGGTTCAGTTCGGAGTCCCCGAAACAGCCATCAGGGCCGTTATCGGATTGATTCCCGTTTTTCAGATCTATGCTTCACGTTGGAAGTTATATCCCGAAATCGTCAACCGGTTGGAAGTTTTGGCTGACGATCCGTTGTTCACTAAACTTTTTTCTAAAAAGTCCGATTTCATCGACATTTTTGCTCTCCCACTCGATTTTCACAAAATCGAAATATTAAGTCCGATTACGGGAACGCCCGAAAATCTTCAGCGAATAGCACTCTATTATTTCGAGAAAAATCACTTCGAAGAAGCGCTTGAAGCATATACCTTATTGGCCGGCGAGGGATTGCAAAATGCCGAAGTGTGGCAAAAAATTGGTTATTGCCGTCAGATGTTAGGCAATATTCGCGGTGCACTCGATGCTTACCTCAATGCCGACCTCATCAACGAAAACAATCCCTGGGCATTGCGCCGAATAGCCCAGTGCTATCGTTTGCTGAAGCAGCCGAAGGATGCACTCGAATATTATCGTCGACTGGAACAACTAAAACCGAACGATTTAAATATCCAACTCAACATCGGACATTGTTATCTTGAGCTGAAAAATTTTGCGGAAGCTCTCAATTATTATTTTAAGGTCGAACTCATCGATAGCAGCAATACTCGGGCTTGGCGTTCTATCGCCTGGTGTGCTTTTCTGTCGCGAAAATTCGATATCGCACGATCCTATTATGCCAAAATCATCGAATCGAAGCCCAATGCTCAGGACTATATGAATGCCGGTCACGTAGAACTTTGTACGGATAATATCAAAACGGCCATAGAACTTTATGAACAGTCGCTCAAACTGTCAGATAGTTTCGAAACGTTTGCCACCATGCTGCACGAAGATGAGAATGAACTCCGTGTAGCGGGTGTCAATATCGAATTATTACCAATTATCATGGATAAAATCAGGTACGATCAGGAAGAAAATCATTGATAATCTGATGAAAAGGAAAGTGAGTTATAATTTATAAAGGTTTTTCTTCACAATAAAATCATATACTTGCGAAGGAACAAAAGCCCGCATATTTTTACCTGCTTTTATGCCATTTCTGACGAAAGTGGATGAGATTTCGACAATCGGAGCGGCAGCGCAATGTACATTCGATGAAAATTCCGAAGGAATTGTGACGGGTGCCCCCGTTCTGGGATAGATAAGGATTTGATATTCGCGGCGAAGGCGCTCATAATCTTTCCACTGATCGAAGATTATCCAATTGTCACTGCCAATAATTAATGTAAATTCGGCATCGGGATTTTCGATCGAAAGTTTTTCGAGCGTGTCAATAGTATAGGACGGTCGCTGCATGTGGAATTCGACATCCGAAACCCGCAAATTGTCGAAATCGCGCAAAGCGATTTGAACCATTTCGAGGCGGATATCGTCGTCCAACAAATCGTCGGCATCTTTCAACGGACTGTGAGGTGTTACCACAAACCACACTTCGTCCAGATAAGTAAATTCGCGCATATAGTTGGCCAAAACCAAATGACCTACATGGATGGGATTGAAAGTTCCCGAGAATATTCCGATTTGTTTTTTATTCATTTCCATCCAATTTCGGATAGAGCATAAAGATCATAACAGCTATTCACCTAAATTTTCAACCTTTTAGCATTCGGGCATATCGCAAATCACACTTTTTTAAATAGCGATATAAGCCACAGCAACAAAATTGCTCCTACCAACGACGTAACGAGACTTCCGATAATGCTACCGTCGGGGCCAATGCCCAACAATCCGAAAACCCATCCACCGATGACTCCGCCAACAATACCTACCACAAGGTTGATGAGCAGTCCGAAGCCTCCGCCTCTCATTATTTTACCAGCCAGCCATCCGGCAACTGCACCGATGATAATAAACAATAACCAATTCATAATTTTCTAATTTAAAAGTTGTCTGTCGGGTTGCAATTTGCAATCGATCATGTAATAATATTGTTATTAACATCTCAGATTGGAAATTGTTTACAACAAAGAAACAATTCATCATCAACACATCCGGTTTTTATAATCTTCGTACCCGAATTGCCGATAAAGCACAAATTCGTTGTCTTTCGTCCAGAGACCGATAGAAGGATGCGAAACCCCATTGAACATGGTGGTTTTGACAATGGTATAATGAATCATATCTTCAAAAACAATTCGATCGCCCACCTTCAGAGGCTCGTCGAACGACCAGTCGCCCATGAAATCGCCACTCAGGCAACTGTTTCCTCCCATGCGGTAAGTGGGCTTCCCCGCAACAGCCTCCTGATAAGCGCCCCGAATAACCGGTTTGTAGGGCATTTCGAGACAATCGGGCATGTGGCATGCAAACGAAACATTGAGCATTGCGGTTTTCACACCGTGATTTTCGACGATGTCCGTAACGGTGGATACCAAAGGACCTGTTTGCCAAGCAAACGCGCTTCCGGGTTCCAGGATAATCTCAAGATGTGGATAACGCGATTTCAGATCTTTCAATAGTCCGATCAGATGTTCGATATTATAATCTTTGTGCGTCATCAAATGTCCACCACCCAAATTAAGCCATTCGAGTTGTGGGAACAGATGACCGAACTTGCTTTCCACCACTTTCAGGGTTTCTTCCAACGCATAAGAATTATTCTCGCACAGGTTATGAATATGCAAACCCGTGATGCCTTCGGGCAGCTTGTCGCCAAGTTTATCGGCCGTAATTCCAAGACGTGAACCGGGAGCACTCGGATTGTACAAATCGGTTTCAACAACCGAAAATTCCGGATTGATGCGCAGTCCGCATTTAATGGGTTTGTCCGAAGACTTGACTTGCGGATAAAACCGTTCGAGCTGACTAAGCGAATTGAAGGTAATATGACTGCTATATTTTAATAAAACGGGAAACTCCTCGTCGGTGTAAGATGGCGCATAGGTATGTGCCGGACGGCCCATTTCCTCGAAAGCGAGTTGAGCTTCGGCCACAGAGCTTGCGGTAGATTGTCCGATGTATTCACGTATAATAGGAAACGATTTCCATAAAGCGAAAGCTTTGAAAGCCAAAATAATATTCACACCTGCCCTATCCTTTACCGAACGGATAAGTTGGAGATTTCGTCGAAATAACTCTTCTTCCATCACATAGCATGGAGAAGGAATTTTAGAAAAGTCTATCATTTTCGGATAATTTGTTTAGCCGACAAAGGTAAGCAATTTTCGAAGTTTAGTGGGGAAATATTTTTTCGTGGAAACCGTTTTCACCAAAAAAATCGCCGAAAGCTAACTCCCGGCGATTGATGAGTGCGTATAAAAAAATTCTCCGTGTTATTTCGAAAAAGTGGCATTCTTCATGCTGCCGGTTTCAAGCAAAGCTTTATGAAAAGCAAAGCATGAATCCAAACTTTGAGGAATATGCCCTTTAACACCTAAATTGAGATATTCGTGCAGAAGTGGCCGGTAATCGGGATGAGCACATTTATCGATAATTTCGACGGCACGCGAACGAGGATCTTTGCCACGCAAGTCGGCCACACCATACTCCGTTACGATAATTTTCACCGAATGTTCGCTATGATCTTCGTGAGTAACTTTTGGCACAATACAGCTGATGTTTCCATCCTTCGCAGTAGAAGGGGTGAGGAAGATAGAGAGATAGGAGTTTCGTGTAAAATCGCCTGAACCGCCTATGCCATTCATCATTTTTGTCCCATTTACATGGGTGGAATTGACATTCCCAAAAATATCCACTTCGATAGCCGTGTTGAGAGCCAAGACGCCCATACGGCGAATTACTCCGGGATTGTTCGAAATTTCAGAAGGACGTAGCACTAATTTCTTTTTGAAATAATCCAAATCGTTATAAAACTGATGGAGCACATCATTGCTGACCGTGAGTGAACATCCGCTTGCAAACGAAATATTGCCTTCCTCCATCATTTCGATTACAGCGTCCTGAATAACTTCGGTATAAACTTCGAAACGCGGAATGCCATCGTTGTTACCCATTGCAGCAAGTACAGCATTGGCAATATTTCCCACACCTGATTGCACCGGCAGAAAAGTACGAGGAATGCGCCCCTGTCTGATTTCATCTACGAAGAAATTGGCGACATTCTCACCGATGCGGGCAGTAATTTCGTCAACAGGAGCAAATGCACTGCCATCGCCGTCTTTCTCTGTTTCCACAACATAAATTTTGTTAGGATTCACCTTCATGTATTCCAATCCGATGCGGTTTTGTACTTCATAGATAGGTATTTCGCGACGTTTTGGCGGATCCATCAACTCATACATATCATGCAGTCCACGCAATTTCTGAGGGACACTTTTATTCAATTCCACAATCACGATCTTTGCCATCCGGCAAATGGTTGGCAGGATGCCGACGCCGGTTGTAGGAACAATCTGACCGTTTTCGGTAACTTCGCATGCTTCAACCACAGCCACATCCACATTGCCCAAAAATCCATAACGAATTTCCTGCGCAAGTTGCGAAAGATGGAGGTCGTAATAAGCCACTTCGCCGCTGTTGATGGCATTCCGCAAATCCTTATTGGTTTGATAAGGCGTACGAAACTTAATAGCTTTGGCACGCGAAAGAGCTCCATCGATAGCGTCTCCCGTGGAAGCACCGGTGAAAATACCGATTTTGAAAGGATTTCCTTTAGCGTGTTCATCTTCCGCCCGTTTGGCTATTTCCACCGGAACAACTTTAGGACATCCGGCATGCGTAAATCCACTGAAACCAACATTATCGTTGTTTTTGACAAGGGCTGCAGCTTCTTGAGCGCTCACATAATTTAAAGACATAATACGAAAGTTTGTTATTTTTGTTGTCGTTGAAAACTAATAAATTCGTTTGAGTGTTTAGTATTTTCGAGTAAAGATTTCGGAGTATATAAAGGCCTTCTTCCACTCATCGGTGTCTCTTTCAACAAGTTCACGCACCAAGGGATGAGCCCGTTCGGTCCTGCGTGAGATTTCGTCCGGCGACTCTGCGTCTGCAATTGCGTACAAAGAATTTTCGATGGCCTTTTCTCCTTCGTTAATATTACTATTATTCACAAGATCGATGGAGGATTGGAAAACGGGACGTTGGTTTGATTTTGGTCTTACCGATTCTTCGTTTTTCGCGTTTTGAACCGAACGTCGACGAAGAATATCCGGTGTTCGATCATTGATGGGCGGATTTTGCGGAGAGGAGGAAACAACAGTACCTCCGTTATTTTCATTTTTCGGTTTTTTGAAGAATGAAAATACGAGAATGAATAAGACGAGAATAAAATAAATAATATCTCCGGCGTCCATATATTTATTTTGATTAATTTTGCAGTCCACAAAAGTAGTGAAAATTTACGAATTAAGGAAGTTGGTCAATAAAAAATCGGGAGTAACTTCACAGTCTCTCCCGACAGATTAACCAAAACCTTAACTATGAAAAAATTTTATTATTCCTTCACTGCAAATGTAAAACAAGATTATTGAATCTGCAACTTTTCGAATAGAAAATCTTTTTTCTTTCGCAGCAAAATTTTAATATGGAATAATCACAAAATGGATAAAAACAACAATCATACAAATACCGAAAAAAAATTATTTATCGAAACTTATGGCTGTCAGATGAATGTGGCAGACTCTGAAGTAGTAGCCTCGGTCATGCAAATGGAAGGATATCGACTTACCGAAAATCTGAAGGAAGCCGACGCCGTTTTTGTGAACACCTGCTCCATACGCGACAATGCCGAACAACGAGTGGTACAGCGCCTCGAATATCTGAATGCAATCAAAAAACAAAAAAAGGGGAAAATGATTATCGGTGTGCTCGGTTGTATGGCCGAAAGGGCGAAAAATGAACTTATCGATAACTACAAAGCCGACATTGTCATTGGTCCGGATGCCTATTTGGACTTGCCCAATCTCGTCGGACTTGCCGAAAAAGGCGAAAAAGCCATTAATGTAGAGCTGTCGAAGACCGAAACATATAAAGATGTCATTCCGTTAAAGATTGGAGGAGGCATCACCGGATTTGTTTCTATCATGCGCGGATGCGACAAGTTTTGCACCTATTGCATCGTTCCGTTCACTCGCGGAAGAGAGCGAAGTCGCGAACCGGAAAGCATTCTGAACGAAATACGAGACATGCAGCAAAAGGGATTTAAGGAGGTTACGCTTTTGGGGCAAAACGTCAATTCATATCTTTACGATGACGGCAATCGAAAAATCGATTTTCCGTCGTTGCTCGAAATTGTGGCTCAAGCGTTCCCTACGATGCGCATCCGCTTCACGACCTCTCATCCCAAGGATATGACAGACAGAACGATTGAAGTGATAGCCCAATATCGCAATCTGTGTAACTTTATTCACCTGCCTGTGCAGTCGGGTAGTTCGCGCATGCTCAAACTGATGAATCGCAAATACGATCGCGAGTGGTATCTCGACCGCATTGCTGCCATTCGTCGCATCATCCCCGATTGCGGTTTGTCAACGGACATCATGTGCGGGTTCCACTCCGAAACGGAAGAAGATCACCGGGAAACGCTTTCGCTGATGCGTGAAGTACGCTTCGATTCGGCGTTCATGTTTAAATACTCCGAACGACCGGGAACTTTTGCGGCCAAAAGGCTCGAGGACAATGTTCCCGAAGAAGTGAAAGTGCGCAGGCTGCAGGAAATTATCGATTTGCAAAATCAACTTTCGCAACAAAGCAACCAAAACGATGTCGGCAAGACTTTCGAAGTGTTGGTAGAAGGATTTTCGAAACGTTCGCGCGAACAACTTTTTGGTCGTACCGATCAAAACAAGGTGGTTATTTTCGATAAACAGAATTATCGTGTAGGCGATTTGGTCACGGTTCGCATCACCGGACACACTTCTGCAACTCTTTTTGGGGAAACTATTATCGACAAGGTCGAATAATTTTTAACAAATTCGAGAACAATTTTCCGACAAAAATCGTTGTAAATAATAAAGATGGTTTTATAAACCGTCGAAAAAGCAACAAACTAACTATTTTAAAAAATTAAAACTATGAAATCAGAAGCTAAATTACTTTTAGGATTAGGTATCGGTGTAGCTCTGGGAGCTGCTATCGGCTACATCATGGGAAGCGATCGTAAAGAAGAATGGCTCGAACAGGCCAACGAATTCGCCGACAAAGTTCGCGCAAACGTTAAAACGGCCATATATCGCGGAAAAAGCGAAGTAAACGATCTGAAAGAAGATATTGACGATATTGCCGAAATTGCGAAAAAAGAACTTGCCAAGCAATAAATTGTATATTCCTTTTATTAACTAAACGATGGAAGATAAAACAGTTAGTACATTGTTTGAGGAATTGAAAGAAGATGTATCGAAGTATGCGAACGATACTATTCAGCTCGTCAAACTTCAGGCCTTCGAAAAAATCGGAATAGGCTCCGGCAAAACAGCTTATAGTGTCCTTCTCATCTTTTTTGTTTTGTTAGCTTTGTCGCTCATACTCATCACTGTAGGTTTCTATTTGGGTGAGTTGTTTCAAAGCAATTGGATAGGTTTTGGTATCGTGTCGGGAGTGACTCTACTGCTGCTTTTCATATTACTACTTTCGAAAAAATCGATAACCAAATCCATTACCAATAAGATAATTGAGTTTTTGATGGAAGACGAAAACAAGAAAAAAGAAGAGAAATGAAAACATATAAGCTTACTCCTCTCGAACAACTCCAAATGGAGCAAAAAAGGCTTCGTGAAGAACGTGCCATTGCCGAGCAGCGCATGGGTTTTCAATTCCAATACTTGGCTGATAACTGGGGAACTCTTCTCACAAAAGGTGTTGCCTCTTCCATCAAAAATAAGATTACGGAAACGGTAGATGGCATTTCTTCAGCAGGCAATGCTTCGCCGGCACCTTTCATCACCAAACCGTTATCGGTGTTTAACTGGAGAGGATTGATCAAATCCAACCTGCCATTTCTCGTAAGTTCAATTGTATGGAAAACGGCAAAACCCGCATTAATTGCTTTCGCAGCAAAAAAGGTATCGTCCCTTATTTTCGGGAGACGAAGGAAATCACTTAAAAAGTGAGAATAATTTTGGACGGCGCTTCATCACTAAAAGCGTCAGTTAAATCAACGATCGGTGGACGGTGCTAACGCCGTCCACTTTTGCTATCTTCGAGCAAAGCAAATTCACATCCTCGACACTATGCACATGAACATTGATAACCCCTTCGAAAATACCGTCGTTCGACGACACATTTACACTCTGGATATTCACAACCACATCTTCAGACAGTTTTGACAAAATAGTGTTCAAAATGCCAATTCGATCGATTCCGGTGAAAGCTATTGACGCCAAAAAAGAATACTGATGATAATCGCCCCAGCGCACGGCGATTATTCTGTCGCCAAAATTCGATTTTAACTTTATCCCTGTTTCGCACGAACGTTTGTGCACTTCCACCTCGTTGCGATCGTTGATATAACCAAAAACCTCATCACCGGGCAAAGGTTTGCAGCATGGCGCTACAATGAAATTTTTTTTAAATCGCTCTTCCTTGAGTTCATAAACTTCTTTCGTATCAATGACGGGGGAGGACGATATATTTTTTTTATTGCTGTCGGACTGGGGAACAATAGGGCTCGTTTCAAACGGAGATTTTTTCATCGCGCTCATGGCCTGCTTCATATACTTCATGAACAAATTTTCGCTCTTAGGCAATGTCTCCTTTATTTTGTAGAAACGATCGGGTGATTCGGGCAAAACAACCTCGTTGTTTCCTATCAGATAATAAAGATCTTCCCGTTTCTCCACCTTATAGTAATTCAATATTTTGGTCATGACATTATTGTCGATGGGTTCGTTGTTGAACAGTTCTTCGAGCATGACCTTGCCTTTTTCGGCAATTCTTCGTTTCTGTCGTCGTAGCGACGCTTCGATTTTTGTACGGGCTTTGGCCGTGGTTACGAAATTGAGCCATTCGGGCTGTGGATTCACGGTTTGCGAAGTAAGAATTTCTACCTGATCGCCGCTCTTCAGCTTATAACTCAATGGCACCAAGGTATGATTGACTTTTGCGCCGAGACAATGATCCCCGATTCGGGTATGAATGCGGTAAGCGAAATCGAGAGCAGTGGCATCTTGCGGCAGTGTGATAATTTCGCCTTTGGGCGTAAACACGAAAATCTCCGACGAAAAGAGATTCATTTTCACCGTATCCAAAAAGTCGATTGCATTGGGATTGGGATTAGCCAATATTTCCTGAATGGTGCGAATCCACTTGTCGAGCTCACTGTCTTCTTCCACTCTATTTTCCTTGTATTTCCAATGAGCAGCAAACCCTTTTTCGGCGATATCGTCCATGCGGCGACTACGAATCTGAATCTCGATCCATTTTCCGTCAGGGCCCATAACAGTGAGGTGGAGTGCCTGGTACCCATTCGATTTGGGATGACTCAACCAGTCGCGAATGCGGTCAGGTCGAAGTTTATAAATATCGGTAATGGCCGAATATATGTCCCAACACTGTTTTTTCTCATCCATTCCGGGCGTTACTTCGAAAATAATGCGTACGGCAAACAAATCATACACTTCTTCAAAGCTAATTCCCTTGGCTTCCATCTTTTTCCAGATGGAGTAAACCGATTTCACTCGTGCACGCATTTCGTATTGTATGTCCATTTTGTCCAAAGCCTTAATGACAGGTTCGGCAAAATGTTCATAAATCTTGTTTCGTTCCGGAGCAGTCTCTTCTATTTTTCTGGTCAGTTCGGCATAAATATCGGGATGCTCGTACTTAAAGCACAACTCTTCGAGCTCGGTTTTGATGGCGAACAATCCCAACCTGTGCGCCAGCGGCGCATAGATATAAA
>Ga0255346_1000825_pt1 | contig 48003 bp, 48 predicted proteins | sample wastewater_treat_FD_194410 | JGI IMG/M metagenome (GOLD analysis project Ga0255346, IMG submission 194410) | Wastewater microbial communities from Lulu Island WWTP, Vancouver, Canada - plant22 | ecosystem: Engineered > WWTP > Wastewater > Unclassified | place: Canada: Vancouver, British Columbia...
AAACTTAAAATAAAATAAATTTGTTTTCCAAAACAAATTTATTTTATTTTATAGGGCCTATAGTTCAATGGTAGAACGCCGCCTTTGCAAGGCGGAGGTAGCAGTCCGATTCTGCTTAGGTCCACAAACTATCGTAACTAAACAACTTACAACTAACAACAAGACAAAAAAGTTTAAAGTTTTTTCTTTCCAGTTGTAAATTGAAGATTAAATTTATTTTGGATTTTGGATTATTGTTTTGCATTTTACGCTTTAAACTTTAAGTTTATTTTTATTATTTATTTTCCGTAAGATTTCCGTGGGATATCCGTGGGAAATCCGTGGGATATCCGTGGGAAATCGAACCATTTAGGATTATTTCTTTTTTGTTTAGAATTTAAAATTTAATCATTGGGAATTGTTTAGGATCTGGGATTTGAAATTTGAGATTTAATTTTTTGATATTGTTTGGAATTTGAAGCTTGGTGCTTGGAATTTACCATCTGAAATTTTTTTAAAAAAATTTCAGATGGTTGTAGTATAATAATATTTTAATGAAAAAAGATATTTACCAGTTGAAAGAAACAGATGAAGATTATCCAAAATTATTAAAAGAAATAACAAACCCGCCTAAAAAACTTTATGTTAAAGGAACTCTTTTAAAAGATGAGCTGTGTTTAGCAATTGTTGGAACAAGAAAACCAACTTCTTATGGTATTGAGGTTTGTAAATATTTTACTAAAGAGTTAGTTAATTATGGGTTTACAATTGTTAGTGGTTTAGCTTTGGGAATTGATTCAATTAGTCATCAAATAGCTTTAGAAAATAACTCTAGAACTATTGCTGTTTTGGGAAGCGGTTTGAATAAAATAACTCCCTCAACTAATAATAATTTAGCTTTAAAAATAATAGATAATGGAGCTGTAATTTCTGAATATGAGCCAGATCAAGATGCCACGCCTTATAATTTTCCACAAAGAAATCGAATTATTGCTGGTTTAGCTATTGGAACTTTAGTTATTGAAGCTGGTGAGAAATCAGGAGCCTTAATAACTGCCCGTTTGGCAACTGAAAACAATAGAGAAGTTTTTGCTGTACCTGGTTCTATTTTTTCTATTTATTCCAAAGGAACTAATAAATTAATTTCTCAAGGAGCAAAATTGGTTTCTTCTCCTTTAGATATTTTAGAAGAATTTTATTGGTTTAAAGAAAAAATCAAAGAAAAAACAATTCAAAATTTATCTTCAGATGAAACAAAAATTTTAGAATTTTTAATCGAGCCAAAAACAATTGAAGAACTTTCTCTCTTGACAAATTTAGAAATAGGAGTATTAAAGTCTATCTTAACTGAAATGGAATTAAAAAATTTAGTTTTAAAAAGATTAGACGGTTTATTTCAAAAAATAAATGACTAAAAATAATAAATTAATTATTGTTGAATCCCCCACTAAAGCTAAAACAATTTCTTCTTTTTTAAAGGGTTTTGATATTTTGCCATCTTATGGCCATATTAGAGATTTACCAAAAAACAAATTAGGAATTGATCTTGATAGTTTTAAAGTTGAATACGTTATTATTCCAAAAGCTAAAGAGAATCTAAAAAAAATAGAAAAACAAGCTCGAAAATCAACTGAAATTATTTTAGCTACTGATGAAGATCGCGAAGGTGAAGCTATTGCTTGGCATTTATTACAAGCTCTAAATTTAGATGAAAATAAAACCAAAAGAATCGTTTTTCATGAAATTACCAAACCAGCAATAGAAGAAGCTTTAAAAAATCCCAGAAAAATAAAAATTGAATTAATTAATGCTCAACAAGCCAGAAGAGTTTTAGACAGATTAGTTGGATATAAACTATCCCCATTTTTATGGAGAAAAATAAAATATGGCTTATCAGCGGGCAGAGTACAGTCAGCTGCTTTAAGATTAATTTGCGAAAAAGAAAAAGAAATTGAAGATTTTATTTCTCAGGAATACTGGACAATTTCAGCAATTTTAGAAAAAAACAATCAAACTTTTGAAGCTCAGTTATTTAAAATCAATGATAAAACTTTAGATAAACTTGAAATAAAAAATGAAAAAGAGGCTAAAGAAATTTCTCAAAAAATAAAGCAAGCTGATTTTTCGGTTTTTGATTTAAAACAAAAAACAATTTTTAATTCTCCTTTTCCCCCATTTACTACTAGCACTTTACAACAAGAATCATGGCAAAAACTTCGTTTTTCTTCTAAGCAAACAATGATGTTAGCCCAGCAATTATACGAGCAAGGTTTAATCACTTATATGAGAACTGATTCAGTAACTATTTCGAAACAAGCAATTGCAATGGTTAGAAAATTTATTGAACAAGAATTCGGCAAAGATTATCTTCCTTCAACTTTTAATATTTATAAAACTAAATCAAAACTATCTCAAGAAGCTCACGAAGCAATTAGGCCAACAGATATTAATAAAACTCCTTTAAAATTAAAAGATAAATTGACTGGTCAGCAATTGAAACTTTATGAATTAATTTGGAAAAGATTTGTAGCTTGTCAAATGTCTAAAGCTACTTTAAAACAAACAACTATTATTGTTAAAGCCCAAAATAAAGATGATTATTTTTTAAAAGCTACTGGAGAAATTATTGTTTTTGATGGTTTTCTAAAAATCTTCCCTAAAAAACAAGAAACTCTTTTGCCTTCTCTTGAAAAAGATGACAAATTAAAACTTTTAGAAATTAAAAATCAACAGCATTTTACTCAGCCACCTGCCAGATATAATGATGCTTCTTTGGTTAAAAAGCTTGAGGAATTAGGAATTGGCAGACCTTCAACCTATGCTTCAATTATTTCTACTTTGCTCTTAAGAAATTACATTGAAAGAAATTCTTCCAGAGCTTTTGAACCAACAATGCTTGGAAAATTAGTTAATGATCTATTGGTTAAACATTTTAAAGATATTGTTGACTATGAGTTTACTGCTACTATTGAAAATGATTTAGATAGAATTGCCCAGGGAGAAAAGAACTGGCAAGAGGTTGTTAAAAATTTTTATGAACCATTTAATAAAAATTTGGAGCAAAAAGAAAAAGAGGTTTCAAGACGCGAAGCAACTGAAAAAGAATCTGAAGAAATTTGTGAAAAATGCGGAAGCAAAATGGTTATAAAATATGGTAAATATGGTCCGTTTTTAGCTTGTTCTAATTACCCAAATTGTTCTAATATCAAAAAAATTCCTAAACAAAGTACAGAACTTGAGATTCCCTGCCCTAAATGTGGCAAAACCGAAGGAGGCAAAATAGTTGTTAGAAAAACTAAAACTAAAAAAAGGACTTTTTATGGTTGCTCTCGTTGGCCAAAATGCGATTTTATGAGTTGGAAGCTGCCAGATCAGTAAAAAATTACTCAAAAAATTATCTCGCTAAAAATATGCTATAATTATAAAATTACAATAACTTACTTAAAATTGTTTTTATGGAAACAGATACTTTAAAATTAAAACAAACCTTTTTTAATATTCTCTATCAAAATGAGTTATTATATGATTTTGAATTAATAAAAAATGTTTATAATTTTTCGCAAAAAGCCCATCAGAACCAAAAAAGAAAATCAGGAGAAGACTATTTTAACCACCCTTTAAGAGTAGCTCTTACTACTGCTTCTTTAAAAATGGATAATTCTACAATTTGCGCTTCCCTGCTTCACGATACTGTGGAAGATTGCCATGTTTCTTATAGCGAGCTTTCTAATAATTTCGGAGAAGAAATAACGCGCTTAGTTAATGGGGTCAGTAATTTAGGAAAAATAAAGTATTTAGAACCTAAAACCCAAAATGAAAAATTGAAATTAAGAAAAGCTGAAAACTTAAGAAAAACATTTTTAGCCTTGTCTAAAGATTTGAGAGTAGCTGTTATTAAATTAGCTGATAGATTAGATAATGTTAAAACTTTAGATTCTTTACCTTTAGATAAACAAACTAAAATAGCTCAAGAAACTTTAGAAATTTTTGCTCCTTTAGCTCATCGTTTAGGTCTTTTTAAAATAGCTCGAGAATTGGAAGATTATTCTTTTAAATACCAAAATCCGGAAGCTTATAAAAAAATTGAAAAATTGTTTGAAAATGAATTTAAAAATATAGAAAAATATTTAAAAGATATCGTTAAATATGTGGGAAGAGAGTTAAGAAATAATGGAGCAAATTTTTTAGAAATCGAGTACCGGGTAAAAACAATCTATAGTCTTTGGAAAAAACTTGAAAGATATAATGGAGACCTTTCGCAAATTCACGATATTTTAGCTTTAAGAATAATAACTAGTACAGTTGAAGATTGCTATAAAATTTTGGGTATAGTCCATAAATTATTTACTCCTTTACCCAATAGCTTTGATGATTATATTGCTCGCCCTAAACCAAATGGTTATCAGGCTTTACATACCGATGTTTATCTTAAAAACAATCAGATAATCGAAATTCAAATAAAAACAAAAGAAATGCATGAAAATGCAGAAAATGGAATCGCAGCTCATTGGTATTATCAAAATATTAGAAATTTAAAAAGCTCACAAACTTATAAAAATAAAGGAGCTATTAAAACCCCCCCGATTCCCAAAGGATATCTTTGGGTAAAACAAATTAAAGAATGGCGAAATTATTTTCCGAATTCTGAAGACTTTATTGAATCTTTAAAATCAGATTACTTTGAAGACAGAATTTTTGTTTTAACTCCCAAAGGAGAAGCCATTGATTTACCACGAGGAGCAACCCCAATTGATTTTGCTTATAAAATTCATACCGATATCGGAAATCAAGCAGTTGGAGCAAAAATTAATGGTAAACTAACAACTCTAGATCAAGAACTTCAATCCGGAGATGTTATTGAAATTTTAATCCAAAAAGGTAAAAAACCATCTCAAAAATGGCTGGAGTTTACAAAAACCAATTTAGCAAAAAGTAAGATAAAAGAAATTTTAGAACGAAAAAATAAACCATTACTTAAAAAAATGCCACAATATAATAAAATAGAATTAACTATCAAAATAAAAGATCGAATAGGATTAATTAATGATATTTCTTCGGTTTTAAGTAAAAATCAAATAAATATCGAAAGTTTTAATTTCGATAAAAATAACTTGATATTAAAAATTATCATTAAGATAGCTGGTAAAAACGACTTATCAAAAGTAGTATCTAAGATTTCTCAAATTAAAAACGTAGAGACAGTTAGTTATAAAGAAAAATTATAATTGTTTTGATCTTGACTGCTATTTAAATCGTTTTCCAATAAATCGTCCAAATTATCGTCTTTAAGATTTTCACCAGACGCATCTTTTTGGCAGATCTTGTTAATAATTTCTGATAATTCTTGTGGGGAATTAAAATTAATAGCAATAATTCCTCTTTCACCCCTTTTTCTTAGAAAAACTCTAGTTTTTAAAGTTTCTTCTAATTTTTCTTCAGCTTCTTTTAATAAAGGATCTAATTCTAAATATTGAGAAGTTGGAGATTGAAACTGCGGCGTTTGACTATAATTTTCTTTAATGATTTGCTTAAAAGCTTCTTCGGTTTGTCTGACAGTTAAATTATTAGTAATAATTCTACCAAGTAAAATTCTTTGTTTATCAGCTGATGATAATTGCAAAATAATTCTAGCGTGCCCTTCTGATATTTTTCTTTCTTCTAATGCTTTTTGAACTTCTAAAGGAAGTTGCAATAATCTTAAAGTATTAGCAACAACTTCGCGAGATTTACCAATCCTTAAAGCTACTTCTCTTTGAGATAAACCGAATTTTTCAATTAATTGAGCAAAACCCCGAGCTTTTTCCAAAGGATTTAAATCTTCTCTTTGAATATTTTCAATTAAACCAATCTCTAATTTTTCTCTTTCTTCAACATTCTCTTTAATCAAAGCTGGAACTGTTGATAAACCAACTAATTTAGCAGCCATTAGTCTTCTTTCTCCAGCTAATAATTGATAATTAACATCCGTTCCAAATTCGGTTTGATCCTCTATTCTAGTAACTATTAATGGCTCTAAAATTCCATACTCTTTGATTGATTCAGCTAATTCCTTTAAATATTCTTCATTAAAATCTCTTCGCGGCTGATAAGGATTTGGTTTAATTTTATTAACTTCTAAATAAAAAATAGAATTGCTTTCCATAATATTACATAATATTAATGTAGATTATATATTGAAAAATAAAAAAATAAAAGTTAAACTATTTTAATTTTAAGCTCAGGTGGCGGAATTGGCAGACGCGATGGACTCAAAATCCATTGATCGTAAGATCATGGGAGTTCGACTCTCCCCCTGAGCACTACCTAGAAGTCTTATTTAAAATATCTCTAATTAGTTTTTCGGTTTGAAGATAATTTTTAACTTGAATGGTTTTTATGCCAGTTTTTTTAACCAAGTAATCGTTTCCACCTTTAAACAAGGCATCGCCTATAAATACTAAATCCTCTTTTCTGATATTCCAAAATTTCATAATTTGATAAATTCCATAAGCTTTATCAATTCCCCCCTTAGTAATATCTATTGAAGTTAAACCACCTAAACTAATAACGTAATCCGGTAAATATTTTTTTAATTCTTTGGCAATTTGTTTTCTTAATTTATTATTTTTTTTATTCCACAATTGTTTTTTTGCCAAAGGCGCTAATTGACCTAAAGCTGAAAAAGTAATTTGACTTTGTCTATCATCAAATATTTTTCCATAAGTTTTTAAAGGTTTTTTATAATTTAATTTTTGAAAAACTTTATTAAATGCTTGATAAATTTGTTGCTTCTCGTTTTTAGTTAAAAATTTCTGATAAACTTTATGCCACTTATTTTTATGATAAAAATACATATTTGCTCCAGAAGTTGGTAAAATTAAAAGATTATAAAAAAATTCAGAGCAAGGCAAATGTTTTAAAAATTGATTTTGAAATTGCCCATAATTACCTCCGCCCATTACTGCTACTTTTTTAATACTTAAAAGACGGCAAAAAAGTTTAGCAGTTGAAATAGTTACTTTATTCCTGCTTTTAGTTAAAGTTCCATCTAAATCAAAAACAATCGCTTTAGTTTCTTTAGTTATTGGCATTTTCTTAAATATTTTAAGAGATCTTTTAAAGAAATGGTTGCTACTCCAATTACTGAATCTCCTCCTCCATAATACATAAACAAAGTGTCATTTAGAACAACTGCCCCACAAGGAAATACTACATTTGGCACCTGACCCTCTTTTTCATATTTTTCCTGCGGTTCAAATAAAGGATAATCGGTTCTAGAAATTATCTCTAAAGGATTATTCAAATCTAATAAAACAGCTCCTACTCTATAAATACCATTATCAGAAACTCCATGATAAAGCATAATCCAACCCTCTTTGGTTTTAATCGGCGGAGCTGCTGCTCCTATTTTTTTGCTATCCCACCAACCTTTTCTAGGGCCAAACCAACGATATTCATTAAGATAAATGCCTTTCGAAAAATTAAGTGTTTTTGGAAATCCTAAATCAATATCTTCTCCTGCTCGATGAACAACCCAATAAGTACCATTTATTTTTTCCGGGAAAATACAAGCGTCTTTATCATCAAATTCTGGAGAGGAAATTAAAACTGGTTTTTCCCAATTCCAATTTTTATTTAAAAAATCTTTACTAGTTATGGAAGTTAAAGCAACTCTTGGAAGATCTCTGCCATTATAGGCTGTGTAGCACATATAAATTCTATTGCCAATTTTTGTTAATCTAGGATCTTCGCAACCAGAATTTCCATTGGGAATATATTTTTGTTCAAAATCTTCCCTTGGTGTATAAATTGGATCTGGACAATTATAATCAATATCGAAACCATTGGTTGAGGAGGTATAACCCATAACCGAAGTATTATCCATTGACATTGCTCTATAAACCAAATGAATTTTATTATTTAACAAAATTGCTCCCGGATTAAAAACAGCTTTTGCTTGCCAGGCAATTTGGGGATTTGGAATCAAAATAGGATTTTTATTATATCTTTCAAAGGTTGTTAGATAGCTTGTTTCTTTTTCTAATAATTTTGAAAACAAAGAAGAAAGTTTAACAGTTGCTAAACAACAGACGGTGTCAGCTGCTCCATAATAAAGATAAATTTCATCATTTTTAATTAAAGCACCCGAGGGGAAAACAACATTAGAAACTAATCCAATTCTTTCATAATATTCTTCTGGTGTTAAAATCGGATAAGCAGTTTGAGAAATAATTTTTGTAGGATCATTTAAATCTAAAAGCAAAGCTTTAATTCCAAAAAGGGGTTCGCCTTTAAAATAATTTTCAATGTAGCTATAAAAAATTAGCCAACCTGCTTTGGTTTTAATCGGGGCTGAACCAGTTTCAATATGATCTAAGGGGTTAACTTTTAAATCAAGAGAATGCTTATTAAAATTTTTATACCATTTATTCCAATATCTTTTAGAATAAAGTTCTTCCTCATTATCAAAAGAAGCTAAGCAAATCTTAGATGGCGGAAGATCGGTATTAACAGTTAAAATTGACCAGATTTTACCGTTTATTTTTTCAGGAAAAAGAGACATTCCTTTAGCATTAAAAGGAGTAATTAAATGTTTTTCTTTAATAGTTTTTAAATCATCAGAAATAGCTAAACCAATTTTTATTCCTTGGGGATTAAATGGATATTGAGACAGGGCGGTATAGAAAATATAATAACTATTATTAAATTTGGTAACTCTAGGATCTTCGCAGCCGAATCTTTCCCATTCTTCTTCGGCAACTATGAATCTTGAACGATTATTAAAATGAATACCATCTTTACTTTTAGCTATTCCAATACTTGAAACATACATTTTTTTATTAGCTAAAGTGTGAAAATGTGGCAAAGATAGAGCTCGATAAATAAGATAAATTGAATCTCCTTTTTTTGTAACCGAACCATTAAAAACTGCTTCAGCTTCCCATGAATTTTTTTGATTAGGTATTAAAATCGGATTTTCTTCAAATCTTTTTATAATCATTTCTGTTTTTTCAGGGTTTCTTTCTTTTTTAATTGCGGAGTTTCTTCTTTTATTAGTTTATCTAGAAATTCTTCAAAATCAGCATAAGCTACACAAACATAACTATCACTTCCCCCATAATAAACTAATAAATTATTATCTTTAATAACTGCCCCTGAAGCATAAACAATTCCTGGCTTATAGCCATTATTTTCATAATCACTATCTGGTTCTAAAACTGGTCTAGTGGCTCGAGCTATTACTTTGGTAGGGTCATTTAAATCTAAAATCATTACTCCAACTTTATATTTATCAAAATCATTTTTTTCTAAAGCATGATAAAAAATCAACCAACCATATTTTGTTTTTAAAGGAATTGGTCCAACTCCCTTAAGCCAACCCTCCCATTGATTTTTACTTGATTTAATTTGTCCATTATAATAGCTTTTCAGATAATTATTATTTTTAAATTCTAAATCATCAAGATAAGTTATTGAAATTTCGGGGCTAAGGCTATGTAAAATTACGTATTTATTATTTATCTTTTCTGGAAAAATAACCCAATTTTTATGAACTTCGTTTGGGGGAGAAATTAATTTTGTTTTCCTCCATTTCCAATTTTTATTTAAAAAGTCATTGAGTCCAATTGAAGTTAAACCAACTCTAATGCCGTTATCTATAGCTGTATAAATTAAATACAATTTATCTTCATTATTAACCCTTACAATTCGAGGATCTTCTGCTCCTTTAAAACTGCCCCCTGAAAAATAAGATAAAGAATTTAAAATCTTACTAGCTATATCAAAATCATTAGAACTATAATGCTCATAGACTGGGAAATCCAATCTGTCTTTTATTTTAAAACCATCATCTGAAGCAGCGTATCCAAATCTTGAAACCCCATCGTTTCCGATTGCTCTATAAAGAAAATGAATTTTATTATTTAAATTAATTGCTGTGGGGTTAAAGGTTTGCCAGCTCTCCCAATTATTTTCTTCACGCGGAGAAATAATTGGATTATCTTGATGTTTTATAAAAAATTGTAATTCTTTTTTTTCTGTTTTTGATTTAACTTTAGATGTCTTTTTAATAGTTCGCGATGTCTTGTTAATTGACTTTGGTTTAATGGTTCGCTGTTTGATTAATGACTTAGAAGAATTTCTAGTTTTTTTATTTAATTTAGAAATGGTTTTTTTATTTTTTAAGCGAGTATTGGTTTTAGCTATTTTTTTTATTTTCGCCATAAAAATCAAACTAATTAAATTAATTATAAAAAAAATAAAATAAAATGCAAGTGTTGAAGTTTTTACTAATAATATGCTATACTACTAGTAATTAATTAAAAAATATGGCAGAAGAAAACGAAAATAAAAAAGAAGAAAAACAACCTGAAAAAGGTTTAGCTATTTTGAGCTATTTAGGAATTTTATTTTTAGTTCCCTGGTTAGCTGAAAAAAATAATAAATTTAGTCAATTTCATGCTAAACAAGGACTAATCTTATTTTTACTTGAAATAGCAAGCTATCTACTATTACTTATTCCAGTTGCTGGATGGATAATTGCCCCAATAGTTTGGATATTATGTGTGGTTTTACTAGTAATTGGAATAATAAATGTGGTAAATGGCAAAGAAAAAGAATTGCCAGTAATAGGTCAATTAGCTAAAAAAATAAAACTCTAAATAAATATTTAGAAATAAACAAAAAATCGGCTAAAAGCCGATTTTTTGTTTATTGATTTTTAGATATTTTATAAAGCTCTAAAACGTTTTTAAAAAGTAAAGCTACGGTCATTGGTCCAATTCCTTTAGGAACCGGAGTAATTAAAGAAGCTTTATTTTTTAAAGATTCAAAATCGCTATCTCCACAAATTTTTTCGTCTTTGATATTAAAACCAGTATCAATTAAAATTACCCCTTCTTTTATAAAATTTTCTTTAATAATCTCCGGCTCCCCTAATCCTGAAATAATAATATCAGCGCTTTTTAAAACGTCTTGATAAGTAGAAAGCCAATCATTAAAGGAAAGTGTGATCGCTCCGTTTTTAGCAAGCCAAGTTAATACTGGTAAACCAATTAATCTGCCAGCTCCCAAAACAACTGCTAATTTGTTAGCTATATTAACATTGTATTTTTTAAAAATATAATCTATAGCGCCAACAACCGGCGGAGATATAAAATTATTTTGATAATAAAAACTATTAAAAGCTGCTTCAGATAGAAGATCAATATCTTTAAAAACAGAAATTGAATTAAATAGCTTGGGGCTATCCAAATGAGGAGGTAAGGGAAGTTGAATAATTATACCCAAAACATCTTGATTATTATTTAATTTTTCAACCTCATTAATTAATTCTTCTAAGGAAATATTTTTATCGAAATTTAAAGTTTTTAAAACTAAACCTAATTCAGAAGCTAATTTTTCTTTTTGTCTAATAAACCTTTTAATTTCTTCGTTTTCATCTACTACAATTGCTACAATTTGTTTTTGAGATATTTCTTTTAAAACCGGATCATTTTTAATCTGGTTTTTAATTTCCTGCGACAATTGAATTCCATCAACAATCATATTTTTAAAAGTGGGTACGGATGGGATCGGACCATCGACCTCGTCTTTATCAGAGACGCGCTCTACCACTGAGCTACGTACCCAAGCTTTTTTAATTTTAATACAAAACTAAAAAAAATTAAAGAGAAAGATTATTCTAAGGGCGCTGTTTCGGTTTCGATATTCGGTGTTGGAGTTAATTCTGGGGTTGGAGTTAAATTTTCTTCATTAATTATGTAAGTATTGGGATTCGGAGAAATAAACAATAAATTATAATCAAAATTATTCCAAAATTCATCTAATAATCGCGGATTATTTTGGGCTTTATCAATATTAAAATGGGTAATATTTATAGGAACAGTCGAGACAGGAGAAGAAATATTACTAATTGTTCGAATTGTGAAAATAAATACCAAAGAAACTACAGACAATAGTAAAACAATAAAAACTATTGCCAGAACAACATAGGTTTTATTTTTTTTAGCAATTGGGTTAAAACCCTTATTTTTTATATTTTGCGCCATAATTTATATAGTTTATCTAGTATAAATTTTGCCAGCTGTATTTATTTGATAATTAGAATCATTAACATTATTAATATCAATTGCTGAAAATTCAATAAAAAATGGGAGCTTTTCGATGTCTTGTAAAAACTTTAAAAAATTATCTAAACTTCCGGATAAAGCTAAATTGAATCCAACGTCTTTAATTTCCTCTCCTTGAAATTCTGAACCAAATGAAAAGTTTTCTGATAAATTATAAGTTAAACTTTTATCCCGGATAATTGTTGCTAAATTAATCAGCGAGTCCTTATTGGGAAATATTTTGGTTAACCTTTCTAAATATTTCTGGGCTTGCTGTTGCTCGTTTGTTAAAATCGAAAAAACATCAAGTGCTTGTTGAGTAGATAGGGTCTGAGTTTTTATCTCATTAATTTTTTCAGAAAGACTATTGGTTTGCAAAATAAAAAAAATACTTGAAATTAAAAAAACTAAAGCCAAACTCCCATAAATCAATAGTTGTTTTTGCCTTTGTTTTTTAAACTCAAAAAAATAGTATTCTTTATCATTCATAAATTATTGCAATTCTATTTGAGAAATTATGTTTTCAAACAATGGACGAAAATCTTCCCAATAATTTTGAGATGCTATAAATTTAAAATAATAAACCTGCGATTTTTCTGGGATTATGGTTATTAAATCGTAAGAACGCATTCCATTAGGCTCTAAAAATTCAATTAATTTTGCTTCATATTGTCCTATCAGCCTCGATTCTTCGCTTTGAACTAAGGCAGAACCAGATTGAATTTTAAAATTATCAACAATTTCTTGAAGAAGTTGAGAAGAAAGAGTTGCGTCTAAGGGTGAAGGAGTTGTAGTTGCTGTAGTAGTAGTACTAGTGGTAAAAGGAACAACCGAAATACTTAAGAAAACATCCATTCCATAAGAATAATTGCTAAAAACAATGTTAGTAGCCCCGGTTGGTAAAATAAAAGGAAGATCTGATACCGGCATAAAAAGTTCTGTTGGAGAAAAACCAACTGGATAATCCATTCTTAAAATACCTAAATTATCGTTTCTATAAGGAACCGGATTTAAATTTACAGATGGAAGAGCTGGAGATGGCGTAATTGAAGCAGTGACTTCAGCTGAAGGAGATTCGCTAATTTCTTTTGCGCCAATTGGTATAGAATAATCATTTAGAATAAAAAGAATTAAAAAAGTAATTCCTGCTCCAAGTATAAAACTCACAACTATTTTTAAAATATCAGTCATATTCCTTGATTTTAGAATAGATTTCACGCCATTTTGAGATTGAGGAACTTGACTAAAATCTAAAGCGGAAAAACCTGCTGGCTGTTGAAACTCGCTAGCTTGCAATGGTTCTTGGGAAATTTCTTCTTTTGTAATTTGCGGCTGAAACTGATTTTGTCCCAAAGGTGGTTCGAAAATATTTTGATCTTGACTAGGTAAATTGCTTTCAATTGATTCCCCTTTTTCTAAAGATTGAGAATCTTCAAATGGTTGAATAGGCTGTGGTTCTTGATTCTCTTGAGAAATTTCTGAAGTAGATACGGGCTTAGAAGTTAAATCTTTGAGATTACCAACCGGTTGTTCTTTTGGTTCTTGAGAAAATTGAAATTCTGGTTGTTGAGTTTGTTGAACTGTTGGCTCAGTTGTTAAATCCGGTTTAATTTCAAAAACTGGCTCAGAAACAACTGGTTGAACCTGCGTTGGTTCAATTGGGACAGTTGGGGCCATTGCCAAATTAAAAGCACTATCTATATCAGCTTTTAGCCAACCATTTTTAAGTAATTGATCTTCGATTTCGACCCTCTTAACCCCTTTTTCTAACTGCGATTTTATAAAATTTATTAACTCTTGTGTAACCATAATTTTAAAATTAATTATTAATCTTATTTTAAATTATTTTTTTAAAAAGTAAAGTCAAGTTTTAAATTAAATTTCTATTTTAATTTAGAAACAAAAGGATTATTTTTTAAATAAAAACGCCATAATCTTTTAGACCAATATTTACCAGCATAATCTATGCCAATTCTTTTTGATTTTTGGATCTTATTTTTTAAAATTTTACCATCCCAATCTTCAAGCCAAATTCTTTTTGAAATTGTTAAATCTTCTCCATAAAAAGATTTATCAAGTTTAAAATATTTACAAACTTTTCCAGGCCCATTAGTTAAATTTTTTATTTCTGGTTTTAGATTTTTGAAATCTTTTATTTTCTTTTCATTCAAAATTGAAGTTGGCTCAACTGCTCTAATTAAAACGCACTCAGGTTTATCCTTTAGATAAGTAGTAATATTCAACTGCCAATACATTCCATAAACTAAATAAATATAAATAAATCCCCCTTCGAAATATTCAATTTTATTTCTGTTAGTCTTTTTGCCTAAATAAGCATGAGAAGCCTTATCTTTTGGTCCTAAATAAGCTTCAGTTTCTACAATTTTCCCAATAATTTTTCCAGTAGCTGTTTTTCTTACAATATATTTCCCCAAAATATCTTGAGCAACCATTAGTGAATCTCGAATATAAAAATCTCTTTTAAGTTTTTTAGAAATCATTTTTAAATTAAATCTTTTCTAATTTTATTTTTTATTTCTTGTATTTTTTGAAAGGTATGGAATAAATTATGAATGGTTAAAAGCCTCATTGCCAAAAATTCAGAAATTTTAAATAAATAACAAAGGTATTGCCTTGAAAAATTCTGACAAGTGTAACAATTGCAATTTTTATCAATTGGCAAGTGGTCATTTAAATAAATTGATTTATTAAGATCTAATTTTTTATTTTTATAAAAAGCATAACCATGACGAGCATAGCGCGCTGGAGCAACGCAATCAAAAGAATCAATCCCTAGCTTCACTAATGGTTCTAAATCAGTAGGATGCCCAATACCCAACATATGCTTTGGTTTTTCTTCTGGTAAAACTTCTAATACCCACTGAGCTATTTTAAGCATTTCTTCTTGATCTTTGCCAACTGGTCCCCCAATTCCATAACCATTAAAATCTAAAGAAGAAATAAATTTAGCGCTTTCGGTTCTTAAATCTTTCCATAATCCTCCCTGAACTACCCCAAATAATAAAAAATCTTTTCTAGTTTTTGATTTTAAGCTTTGAATAGCCCAATTATGAGTTCTAATCAAAGATTCTTTAGTGTAATCATAATCAGAAAAAGGAGAAGTACATTCATCCAAAGCAAAACCTAAATCACTATCCAAATTTTCCTGAATTTCTATTGATTTTTGAGGAGTTAATTTATGCCAAGAACCATCTAAATGAGATTGAAATTCAACTCCCCAAGAATAAATCTTGGCTAATTTTTTATTTGAGTTTTGTTTTTTAATTTCAATTTCTGGATCAGCAAACCAATTAGCATATTTACCAATATTATGTTCAATCCCTAATCCCAAACTAAAAACTTGGAATCCTCCGCTATCAGTAATTATTGGATAATTCCAATTTAAAAATTTATGAAGTCCTCCTTGTTTTTTAATAAATTTATCAGTTGGTTTCAAATACAAATGATAAGTATTCATTAAAAGAGCTTTAAAACCAATATCTAAAACTTCTTGATTGGTTAAAGTTTTTATAACTCCTTTGGTAGCAACTGGAAAGAATACTGGCGTTTCAATATCACCAGAAGCAGTATGGATAATTCCAATTCTAGCTTTTGATTTTTTGCTTTTTTTAATAATTTCAAAACCTAATTTTTTAGCCATAAAAATTTTTAAAAAAATTCTAGCTATTAATATAGCAAATTTTTAAAGAATATGATATAAATTTATAAAGCGGGATGTAGTATAACGGTTTAGTATACATGCTTTGGGAGCATGCGGTCCGGGTTCGATTCCCGGCATCCCGACAAAACATTGCTAAATAAATACCCAAAATCCCAAAATAATTGTAATAAATTAAGGAATTATTCGTCATTACTATTAGAAGCAAAATATAAAATTTTTCGCCACCGATATCCAATTTTGGCAGGTGGCTTTTTATTTTGATTTTAAAATTTGATAGTTAAAATTTAACTTAACTAAACTTAACTATTTGATTACTCATCAAATTTTTTTGAACTCATATCTATAAAAGTAATAGGACCCTTTGGTTCTGGTTTTTCTTTGCTTAATTTTTCAAATTCTTCATCGTGCAAAGTTGCTTCTGATCCTCCAATGATTTTTGCCCACCCCTTACTACCGAATCTTAAAATATAGGTTTCATCATTAGAAACAACTACTTCAACTAAATATTTTTTATCCTTTCTTTTAACTTGAATTGTTTTATCTTTATCTTGCAAAGTAATTATGTAATATCTCCCATCAAAACTTTCAGATGCTTTTCCCTGTTTAAGCATTCTAAGAGCTTTGTTTTTAAATTTATTAGCTTGTTTTTCAATTTCAAAAGAAGTTATTCTTTTAGGTTTTTCAACTTGATTGGAAATTGGTTCAAGATTGGGTTTTTCTAATTTTGGTTTTGAACTCTCGGCTTGAGGTTCATGTTTATATTTAAAATCTTCAAATCCAGGCAAATATGGTTGTTTTTCAATTGACATAAATTATTTTAATTTTAATTAATACTAATTATATTATAACTCATAAATTATAATTTGAAAATTAAATTAAAAATCTTTACATTTATTTTATTGTCTCTACTATTGACTTTTTTAATAAAAAATGATATAATTTATAATATAGTCCAATCTATCAAAAATAAAAAGGAGGTTTATAATGAGCGAGATTACATGGGCTTTAATAGGATTTAGTATTGGTAGCTTGATTTCTTCTTTCTTCTTGAGAAAAGAAAAAATTAGAACAGTAATTGTATTGCTGACTGTGCTTTGGTTGTTTACATTTCTCGTAGAATTTATAATTTATCTAGGCACAGTCAATCCGGCTCCCCCTGAAGAATTAAATGTTCTGGGGGGAATTACATTAATGATCGTATTGATTTTGTTCATCTCAGAATTTTTTCAAAAAAGGAGGGAAAAATAATAAATAAGTTTAGTTAGATTGGAGAAATGCCGCGAGAAATCTCGCGGCTTTTATTTTTTAAAAATCTTACTTCTCTTAGGTTTTATAAATATTTTTCTAATTCTTTCTCGAACATAGCTTGAGGTCTTAAACCAATAAACTCAGCAATTACTTTGCCATTTTTAAAAAGCTTCATATTGGGAATATTTTCAATTTGATAATTTTCAGCTATCCCTTGATTTTGGGGCAAATCGATATTTATTTTTTTAATTTCTAATTTATCCTGATATTTTTCAGATATATTTTCTAAAATAGGAGCCATCATTAAGCAAGGCTGGCACCAGGAAGCCCAAAAATCAACTAACACTGGCAAATTGTTTTCTAAAACTTCTTTTTGAAATTCTAATTTTGAAATTTCTTTTGTCATATTTTTTTATTTTAATTTTCTTTTAGATATTTATTAGCCATTAGGGCAGCAATCGCTCCACCAGAAACAGCAGTTACAATTTGCTTATAAGCTTTATCTTTAATATCACCGCTAGCAAAAACTCCTTCGATTGAAGTTTCAACATCGTTTTTTACAGTTATATAACCATCGCTATCAAGTTCGAGTTGTCCTTGAAAAATTTGAGTATTAGGAATATGACCAATTGCTAAAAACAAACCGTCAACTTTTAAAATTTGAGAGGCTTGATTTTGATTATTTATGATTTTTAAAGCCTCAACTTTATCTATTCCAATTATCTCTTGAATTTCGCTATTATATAAAATTTCTATTTTAGGATTATTTAAAACTTTCTTTTGCATTAAAGCTGCGGCTCTAAAGGAATCTCTACGATGAATTAAATAAACCTTGCTTGCAAAATTAGTTAAAAAACTTGCTTCTTCCATAGCGCTATCTCCTCCTCCAACAACTGCTACCTGTTTATTTTTAAATAAAGCGCCATCGCAAACTGCACAAGCTGAAACTCCTTTGCCCCATAATTTTTCTTCGCCAGTAACATTTAATTTTCGAGGATTAGCTCCTAAAGCTAAAATCACGGTTTTTGCTTGATATTCTTTTTCTAAAGTATAAACTTTTTTAATCTTGTCTTTTAATTCAACCTTCAGAGCATCTTCAAAAATTATTTGAGCATTAAATTTTTGTGCTTGAGCAATCATTCTTTCTATAAGTTCTGGGCCATTAATCCCCTCTGGAAATCCGGGATAATTTTCAATAATTGTAGTATCCATTAATTGCCCGCCATACTTTACTCCAGCGATTACTAAAGTTTTAAGTTCAGCTCTACCAGCATAAATTGCAGCTGTTAAACCAGCTGGGCCTGAACCAATAATAATAGTGTCATAAACTTCCTGCATAAAATTTAAATTAATTAACAACTTCTAAAACTTGTTTTACAAATTTCCTTTTAGTTGGATTAAGTTGATAAAGTTTTTTACGGCCAACTTTTTTTGATCTAATTAGTCCCCTATCTTCTAAAATTTTTAAGTGATATGATAAAAGACTTTTTTTAATATTTAAAATCTCAACCAAATCGCAGCCAGCGTAACTATCTTTACAACTTTCAAGATTTTTTAGTATTAAAAGTTTTTGCTTATCAAATAGCCACAAATTTTTAAACATAATTGTTCAATTTATTTTGAACTATTTTAATAATTAAAAACGACAAAGTCAAGTATCTAAAAATTTTATTTAATGAAAATTTTTGCTATAATAAAACATCCCTCCGTAGTTCAATGGATAGAATAGGGGACTTCTAATCCCTAGATGGGGGTTCGATTCCTCCCGGAGGGACTAAATATCCAATTTATCCCCTATCTTTATTCCTGATTTTTTTATTTCTCCAGCATTTAATTCAATTACTTTATTGGCTTTGGTTTTTGAAGTAAAGCTCTTTGGATAAGTTTCTACGGCAATATTTTCTAAAAGATCAACAATTTCATTATTTTTAATAAAAATAAAGTCCAAGGGAAATTTCATATCTTTCATCCAAAAATAATAAAAATCTAGCTTATCAAAAATAAATATCATTCCTCCACTGGTTGACATTAACTCAATATTTGATAAACCCTTAGCTCTTTTTTCACTGGTGTTACTAACGGCTAACAAATAATTATATTTTCCTAAATTTAAATTTATTTTTTGATAATCCATAAAATTTTTTTCTACTTTAACATTTATATAGTCATCAATTCTAGTTGGATAAATCTCATAAAAAACTTGATTATCTTTATTTAAAGTTATCTTAATTAATTCTCCAATTCTTGTTTTATAACTCCAATTTTGATCAAAAACTAAATTTCCTAAAGAATAAAAAATGTATTTGCCATTATACTTTTCAATTGGTTGAACATGGTGAGGATGATGACCAATTATTAAATCGGCTCCATTATCAATTGATAAATGAGCAATTTCTTTTTGATAACTATTTGGCTCATCTTGGTATTCTTCTCCCCAATGATAATTAATTATTAAAAAATCAACTTTGCTTTTTAAGTTTTTAATCTTGGAAACTAATTCTTGATTTTCAACATTATTCCAAGTTAAATTATAAGACAAAAAACCAATTTTTTTATCTTTAATGGTCGCGATTTTTTCCTCACCATGATTAATTACCTCAATTTTTTGTTGCTGTAAATAATAATTAGTGGAATCATAACCTTCTTTTTTATAATCTAAATAGTGGTTATTAGCAAATGAAACATAATTTATTCCTGCTTGTTTTAAAATTTCAGCAAATTTTTCTTCGGCACAAAAAACCATTGTAGAATTATTTAAAACTGGACAATTTTCAACCAAGGGAGATTCTAAATTTATCATTGAAACATCAGCGCTTTTGAAAATTTCTTCAAGATTAATAAAGGGAATAAAATAATTGTCAGCTTGTTTTAAAAGATAGTTTATTTTTCTTGAAAGCATAACATCGCCTCCAAAGGTAAAAACAATCGAAGAATTATCATTAAAATTTTGAAAATTATGGTTTTCTGAAAATAAATTTTCATCAAAAGCAGCTTGACCTAAAACTTCAAAATTCAATTTAGAATTGCTAATTGCTGAAACCTGAAAAACACTTAAAACACTCAAAACTATAAAAACAATTATCAAAAATTTTTCTTTCATAGTTTTATGATATAATAATTAAAGATTTTAAACAATATTTTGGTGGCTGTAGTTCAGCTGGCTAGAACGTCGGGTTGTGGCCCCGAAGGTCGGCGGTTCGAATCCGCCCAGCCACCCAATGTATAAGAATAAAAAAACTTCAAAATCAAGAATAGCTTTAGTTTGCGGAGGACCATCTTCAGAACATAAAGTTTCCTTAAAAAGCACTCAAGCAATTTTAAAAAATATTAATAACGATAAATATCAAATATTTATTTTCTACATTACCAAAAACCTAACAACCTGCTTTTTCAAAAGTAAAACAAGAGAACTTGTAATACCTAAAGATAAAAAACTTTATCTACCGCTTCTTAAAGGAATTTCTAAAAATTTAACGAAAGTTGATTTAGCCCTATTAATGGGAATTCATGGAGAATTCGTAGAAGATGGTAGATTACAATCTCTTTTAGAATTATTCAGTATTAAATATACTGGTTCGAAAGTTGAAGCAAGTATTTTAGCAATGGACAAATATTTTTCTAGTCTATTAATTGGTAAAAATCTAAAAATAAAAATTCCTAAAACTCACTTAATTGATCTTAAAAATCTTAATTTAAATTTTAAAATAACTTATCCAGTAATTTTAAAACCCAATAATGCTGGTTCAAGTATTGGCATTTATCTTATAAACTCCCCTAAAGAATTAAAAAACGCTCTTAAAAAAATAGCTAATTCAAAATTTAGATACTATTTAATCCAAAAATATTTAGAAAATTCATTAGAAATTAGTTGCGGTTGTTTAGAAGATAAAAATGGAGATTTTATTAAACTTCCCCCAATTGAAATTATCCCCAAAGTTTCAAAATTTTTTAATTATCAAGCCAAGTATAGTAAATCTGGTTCAATTGAAATTACTCCTCCAGTAAACTTAAATCCCAAATTATCAAACAAAATTTCTGATTTGGCTTGTAAAATTCACCAACTTTTGAGGTGTAGTTCATATTCACGAAGTGATTTTTTAATTCATAATAATGAAATTTATTATTTAGAAACAAACACCTTGCCAGGAATGACAGCTACTTCTCTTTTACCACAAGAAGCTCAAGCTAAAGGAATTAATTTTCTCAAGTTAATTGATTTTATTATTCAAAATGAACTTTAGTGTTTGCATTCCAACTTTAAATGAGGAAAAATATCTTCCCCTACTGCTTAATTGTTTATTAAATCAAGATTATAAAAATTTTGAAGTTATTATCTCTGACGGAGGCTCAACTGATAAAACAATAGAGGTCGCTAAAAAATATCAAAATAGTTTAAGCTTAAAAGTCTTAAATTCTCCTTGTAAAGGCGTATCTTTTCAAAGAAATTTTGCAGCTTCTTTGAGTAAATTTGACAATTTAATTTTTTTAGATGCTGATACTCAAATTAAAAAAGATTTTCTATTAACTCTTAAAAATTATTTAGAAAAACATCCAGAGATTAGTGCTTTAACTTCTTATAATGTTCCAATTTCAAATAATTTAATAGATAAATTGGTTTATGGTTTTTTTAATATTTTTATATTAAACGCTTTTCAAAAAATAAATCCTGTAGCTGTTGGAACTTTCATTTATGTTAAAAAAGAAGTTTTTAATAAAGTCAAGGGGTTTGATAATAATTTTAACTATGGTGAAGATGCAAATTTTGTTAAAAGAGTTGCGAAATCTGGTTATAAATTTAAAGTTCTTAGAAAACCCCCGATTTATTTTTCTGTTAGACGTTTAAATGAAGAAGGAAGAATAAAGTTTTTTGCTAAATCAATTTATTTAGGAATTTTTTATATTTTAAGAGATAAAAAGTTTTCAAATTCTAAAATAAAATATGAGTTTGGAAAACACAAATAACAACTCTATGGAATAATTTTGTTTTGCAAAATTATTCCATAGAGTAAATTCCAAGCACCAAGCACCAAATCACAAACAAATCCTAAATTCCAATGTTCTAATTACCTAAACTTTTAAAAAATATTGCAATTTTGAATTTTTAATTGTAATTTTGCATTTGTCACTTTTCATTTTTCATTTTAAACTTGATATTTATTTTCCGTGGGAAATCCGTGGGAAATCCGTGGGATTTAAATTTTCTAAATTTTTTATTTTTCTCTTTTGGTTGTTGGCTATGGATTGTCAATTGTTAGTTGTTTAGTTACGACAAATTATTGTAAAGTTACGGTAGTTTATGTTATATTTAATTAAGGACGCGTAGCTCAGTTGGCTAGAGCGTTCGCTTGACGTGCGAAAGGTCACAGGTTCGAGCCCTGTCGCGTCCACAAAATACACCTGAAAATTTTAATTAAAATTTTAAAAATGCTAAATATTCACGTTGCTTTAATTCCAGATGGTAACAGGCGTTGGGCAAGAGAAAGAAAATTACTTCCTTGGATTGGTCACCAAGAAGGTGCCAAAGCTTTTGGAAAAATTTTAGAAAAAGCTTTTAAAATGGAATTAAAATATTTAACTTTGTGGGCAGCTTCATGGGATAATCTTACTAAACGTCCTAAAAAAGAAGTAAATTTTCTTTTTAAAGTCTTTGGAGAAAATTTTAAAAAGGCTTTAAACGATAAAAAATTAGAAGAAAACGAAGTGCGGGTAAATGTTTTGGGAGAATGGAGAAAAATTTTACCAAAGGAAACACAAAAAACAATAGAAAAACTTATTGATAAAACAAAAAATAATCAAAAATTCTTTCTAACATTTTTAATTGGTTATAATGGCGACAAAGAAATGATTGATTGCATTAATAAAATAGCTGATTTGGCTTATAATTCAAAAACAAGAATAAAAGTTGATGAAAATCTTATTTCTAAAAATCTTTGGACTGGTTTTCTACCACCAGTTGATTTGATAATTAGAACCGGCAGCGAAGAAGATCCACATAATTCAGCTGGTTTTATGATGTGGAAAACAATTTATAGTCAATTTTATTTTACTAAAACTTATTTTCCAGCTCTTACTCCTCATGAATTTGAAAAAGCAATTTCTAATTTTTTATCAAGAGAAAGAAGAATCGGTAAATAACTTACTTTAGTTTGAATTATTTTAGAACACCTAAATTAAATGAATTAATTTAAAAATTATTCTAGTAATATTAAATTTAAAAGTCGCCTACATTTCAAAATTTTAAAAGAAAATTATCTTTATTAATACCCTTTAAAAAATTAATACTAAGGATCTAGATAATTAATTTTACCATAAGTTTTTAGAAGAACTTCCTCTAAAATTTTTAGTTTCTCGGAATTAGTATAAAAATAATAAGACTTTTATATTTTATTATTTCCATTTATAAAAAATATAGCTACTTAATTACCTAAGATACAAATTTTTGGTGAATAACTTTTTAAAAAGCTAAGAATATAGTAAAATTTAAATATGAGAAAAAGAATGGAACAATTTAATAATTCGTCATTCATGAAATCTGACGAAAAATCGAAATTGCCAAAAGAACAGATTGAAGCTCCGGAAGTTAGACCCGAGAAAGAACGAGCTATCGCCGAATTTAAAGAATATATTAAAAAACATCAATCAGAGATCGATAAACAATTACAACAAGGCCGAAATTTAGCTAAATTCTTTTATCATAATTTTTATAATAAAAACATCGATAAAGCTAAATACAAAGAAAACGATCCTGCTATACAAAAATTAGCGAGAGAGTATACTGCTCAAATAAAAATAATTAGGGAAAATCTATTACGCGAAGCACAGAAAGAACATAATTTAATGTTAGCAAATGATAATTATTGGCTTTATTGCGACATAAATGGTGGTTTTCTCAATAAAACAGCACTTGGAAAATTTTACTTAAATTTAAAGCCAGAATACGTTGGACGTATTTTTCTTAAAACAATTAGGGAATTTAGCAAAGCAGGATTACATAGCAGCATGAAAATACCCACGATCGGAAACGTAGCAACATTCAATCGCTTTGACAAAATGGTTATTTATTTCAATCCAGAAGAAGAACGAGAAGTATTACGAGCCTTGGAAAATATTTATAGTAACAATTTAGAAGCGTTTGATAAAACCGGCATCCCTCGTTTTACCGCAGAAATCAAAAACCAAAAAGGAGAAAAAATGGTAGGAGTTGGATTTGGCGAAGAACCACCGTTTCATAACGAATCATTCGGAACCATTCGTGCTAAAATTCTCGCTGACATATATCTTAAAGCAAGAAAGTCTCATAACTCAATTTTGAATCCAGATTTTGATTTTGAATCAACATTCCGTAGGATATGCACAAATTATCAAGTTGATCCACAAAACCCCGCTTTTAATCTACGGAAAGATTCGAAAAACTTTTCAGAATTAAAAAAAAGAATATAAACAAAAATATAAATATATTAATCTTTAAACCACCATTTTTATACTATTAAAAAATTAAGTTCAAAACTAATAAAGTAATTTTAAAAATTCCTCAATTATTTATGGCTCCAGAAATAATTTTTGAAAACAAAGATTTTTTAGTTTTAAATAAACCAGCTGGCTTCGTGGTTCACCCTAAAACCGATTATTCAGATAGCAAAGAACAAACTTTAGTTAGCTGGCTTATTAAAAATTACCCTCAGATAAAAAATGTTGGAGATAATCCTGAAATTAGACCGGGAATTGTTCACCGCTTAGACAAAGAAACTTCTGGAGTAATGGTAATAACTAAAAATCAAAATTCTTTTGAAACTTTTAAAAATATTTTTAAACAAAGATCGATTGAAAAAATTTATTTAGCTTTAGTTATTGGCAAAATGAATAATAAAGAAGGAAAAATAAATTTAGCTATAACTAGATCTATTTCAATCAAAAGAACTACTAAAATAAGAGAGGGACAAAAAGCTTTAAAAGCTGAAACCTTGTGGGAAGTTTTAAAAACTTATCAGGATAATAATCAAATTTTAAGTTATCTTAAATTAATTCCTAAAACCGGCAGAACTCATCAATTAAGAGTTCATTTAGCAGCTATCGGCCATCCAGTTGTTGGAGATTATCTTTATGGAGGAAAAACAACTTTAAAATATCGCGAAAAATTAAATAGAATTTTTCTTCATGCTTATTCTTTGAGATTTAAATACGACAATACCAATTATTTATTTGAAGCAGAATTGCCAATAGAACTTAAAAACTTTTTAAAAGAATTGAAAATTTTAAAAGAAAATTAGTTTTGAAATTCAAGACTTTGAAGTATTCTACTAGTAGTTTCTTGATGAATTTCAAAATTTGGATCATTGGGATTTTCAGCTTCATAGCAAAAAGAATAAATATAATTATTTTTTGAAAAATATAAACATTCCTTTAAATGATCAAACTCCAAAGATCTTATTTTTAAAGCCTGTTCATTTTTAAAATCTATCAATTCTTGACTTTCAATCATTTCTCTTAATGAATAACAAGCCGTTCCTTCATTTATTAAACAATTTTGATATTCTTCGTCATCTTCTCTTAAACGTTCTTCATTCCAAGCACTAACATTTAAATTGAAATTATTGGGTAAAACAGTAATTTCAAAATGCGACTGCCAAAATTCATAATTACTCTCTAAAGCCACAATTTTTAAAAGAGCATTTCCTAAGGGAATGGTTGAAGTATTCGATTTATCTGCAATGGTTAATTCCCAATTATTTGGATATAAAAACGAAAATTTAAATTCATTGTTTTCATATCTTTGCCAATTTTCAGGAGGCAAGGATATTTCTACTGAAAAGGTTGGTTCTTGAGAAGCTAATGGCGAAATTGTGGGAGCGTTAATTTTTTCAGTTCGCGGTATTAAGAAAAAAACAATGATAAAAATTACGATTAAAATACCTAAAACTTTAAAAAACTTTTTCATATTTAAAGTTTAATTATTGACTTATTTTACCATAAAATAAAAATTTGCTATAATAATATTGGTCGCAATTAATTTAAAAAATATATGCCAAATAAGGTTATAAAAAGGGATGGCTCCATAGAAGATTTTACTGAAGCCAAAATTAAAAATTCAATTCAGGCAGCTTGCCATGAAGCAGAATTAGCTGAAGAAAGAATAGAAGAATTATTAGAAACCATTGTACCGAACGTTTTAAATTCTTTAGCTTCAAAAGAAGAAGTGGGTTTTTCAGAAATTAGGCAAGCTATTTTTGAAGAATTAGAAAAAAACGAACCGGCTGTTATTGAAGTTTGGAAAAATTACGAAAGAAACGTTAAAGGATTAACGGTTTAGTTCTTTGTTTAAAGTTTAAAATTCTAAATAAAATAGGCGATTTAAGGTCGCCTATTTTATTTTTATCCGTATCTAATAATACAAAAAATAAAATTTTGATTTTTAAAGACGAAAAGGGGGACTATAATGCTCAAATTTTTTCTAATTATTTTCTGGAATAATTCCAAAAATTAGCAAAATAAAAAATATCAAGATTTCTATAATATAATTTTTATTTCTTAACTATATCAATAAAACCAATACCCCCTATAACGGAATCAACCAATTCGTTTTGCCCGTTAACAGTTGTTTTGTAAAGTTTGGTTGATTCAATCCCTCCATCGCTTTTAATAATTGTATAAAAAATCAAATCCTTATTTATTGCTATAAAAGAAGCTAGGTATTCATTTTTATTAAGATTAATATTGGGAATAGGAAAATAGTTTTTACCAGAAGCGATATCAAAATAACCAAGTTCTTCTCTACCATCATCAAATCGAACGTCATAAAGAATACCCCTACCATCTAATGATAATTCATATACAGCATAGTTTCTTGCTGGGGATTGTAGTTTAGCAATAGTTGGGAGTTGATTTAATTGTTCTGGTGTTAAATAATCAAAATTAGTATTATTTAATTTTTTGACTTCGATAATATCTCCTGATGGATCTTTTAGATTTATAGCAATTTTTTGTTGCAAATTAATCTTTGCTGAATCATTCCAAAATAATATCGGAAGCGAAGATGTTATGTAGGTACTTTTTCCTGTTAATAAATCAATGGAGTGTAAACCAACTTGTGCTTTTCGTCTCATCTCTTCCATTTCTTCATCTGTATAATCTCCATATACTTCATAAAGACCTGATGCATAGTAAAATTTACTGCCATCTTTTGAAAAAGCAGAGTTGAGCATACCAAGCCTACAAACAAAATCGTCCTTAAAATTTTTAAGATGTTCTGTAGAAAAATCATAAATAGCAAGAGTACCATCTCTTTGACACCATGCCAGCTTTTGTCTATTTTGAGAAATAGCCAGTTGTTCGGTGATAAAAATAGCAATTGCATCTAATGTTTTTCCAGATAAATCAGATTTTATTAAAGATTGGGAATAGTCGTCATAATAAGTATAATAAAAATATCTATCTGGTGATATATCCTTTCTAATCCTATCTATTTGTCCAATTTCAGATTCTTTAATTACCTGTCTTGTTTTTTGAATTGGATCATACAAAACAATAGAAAAACCTTTAGGCAAACCCGCTCTTTCTCTTTTAGAAAGTTTATAGACCAAAGACAAATTTGAAACATCAAGAGCAGTAGGACTCTCTATTGGATTAGTTATAGTTGGCGTAGCTGTAGGTTGATTTTCTTCTTGAACACTGGGGGTAATAATTGGATATATATTATCTAAAGATTCCTCTGGAACATTTGTAATTTGTTGAGTTGGTTGAGTTGGTTGGGTTGGAGAAGTAAGAAAATAGATTCCACTACCAACAGCAATAATTCCTAAAGCTATTAAAATAATGGCTACAGAAGAAAAACCTTTTAAACTATTAAATATAGTTTTCATATTTTTATCTTAATTATATTATTGATGATAAGAAAAAAAATTTTATTGTCAAGCATTATTTTAATATATAGCGCCTCTGGGAGGAATCGAACCTCCATTACGAGTTCCGCAAACTCGCGTTCTATCCGTTGAACTACAAAGGCTTATCTAAAAAGATTATCAAAAATATCAAGTACATCATCTTGGGCAACAGTTTGGGGAACGTATTGATTAATAAATAATCTGATAGTTTCAGCGTCTTTACTAGCTACTGGAATTTTTAAATCGTGTTTTTTAACTCTAGGATCAAATCTAAAACCAAAAAATTTCTTTTTCTTATAAGATTTTGGAGAAACCCAAAAATATTGAAAATCAACAAAAGGATAAAAATCTTCATCAACATAAATCCCTGATTCAGTAATATCAACTTTAAATTTCTTAAATTGATAATTTGCAAAATAAACAAAAAGAAAAATCATCAAAACGCTAATAAGAGTCAAAAGATAATTAGAATTATATAAAGCCCATAATCCTAAAACAGCTGCTAAAATTATTAAAATAACTTTATATTTTTTAAAAAAACTAAGGTCATCGTATTCTTGAATTTTCCAAGAAAAAATTACTTTTTCTTCATTTCTTTTTCTTTCTCTTTTTTTAGCTGTTTTATCACTAGTTTCTTTTGCCATAATCAAATATTATACATTATACCAAACTTTAAATAACTTTGGTATAATAAAAATATTGGAGGGTTGGCTGAGCGGTCCAAAGCAACGGTTTGCTAAACCGTGGGGATCTAAAAGTCCCCCGTGGGTTCGAATCCCACACCCTCCGCAGCGAACGAAGTAAGCAAGGAGGATGAATAAACCAATTGATTGATTTATGTTGGGATTCGAAGCGAAGAGCGTTAAGCGAGTTTTTCGACTGAGAGTCGAAAAGGCGAGCTTCGCGAGTGGCGGGCTGCGAGAAATTTTCTAAAGAAATTTACTTGTAGCCGAATCTCACACCCTCCGCAGCGAACGAATTTGTTAGATAAATTTTACGTTACTGGTGCAATAAATAAAATAATAAATATAAATTTTAATAAATTTATTAAGCAATGACTTTTCCCACGGATATCCCACGGATATCCGTGGGATATCCGTGGGATATCCGTGGGAATTATGTTATAATTATTTAATATATTAAAAATGATTAAAAGAAAAACAAACAAACAACAAGTCAGAAACATTCAACAATCAAGAGGAAGTTATCATGTTAATATTCCTATAGATATCATTCGTTCTTTAAATTGGAAAGAACGACAAAAAGTAGTGGTTAAAAAATATGGCAAAGATAAAATTTTAATCACTGATTGGAAAACCCGTTAAAAATAAATGAATAAAAAAATTAAAGTACATCTTGATACCGATTTAGGCGGAGATATTGATGACGTCTGTGCGTTAGCGCTTTTGTTACGCTGGCCTAATATTGAAATTACTGGCATTACGATTGTTGGCGATAATAGAGGCAAAAGAACCGGCTATACTCGATATGTACTCAATATTGCTGATAGAAGCGATATTCCTATTGCAGCCGGCGCTGACGTTTCTGGAGGGTTTTATCGTTCAAAGCTTGGTCTCCCCCAAGAAAATAAGTATTGGCCTGAACCAATTTTGTCATCTCCAAATCCACCAGAGGATGCGATCGAGCTTTTGAAAAAAAGTATCGAACAAGAAGCAATTATTATTGGCATTGGACCATATACGAATTTATATCTACTGGAACTTAAATATCCCGGAATATTAAAAAATGCAAAATTATTTCTTATGGGTGGATATATTTATCCTCCGAGAACTGATTATCCGCAATGGGAAAGAAATTTTGATTTCAATATTGAAATTGATATTAGGTCGGCAAAATATGTTCTTGAAAATTCTAATCCCCTACTTGTTCCGTTGTCAATAACAGTAGAAACCTCTTTGCGAAGAAATTATTTAGATAAACTAAAAAATGCTGGGGCGCTCGGACGCTTACTTGCAAGACAAGCTGAAGCATTTGCTGAAGATGAAAAAATGGAGGAAAAATTCGGAAAAACATGCAAGGGTTTACCAAAAGATCATATTAATTTTCAACATGATCCTCTAACTTGTGCAATCGCCCTTGGATACAGTGAGGGAATAGAAATAAAAGAGATTCCTCTAATTTTAGAAGAAAAAAATGGGTTGCTTTATGAAATAGTTGATGATAGGGGAAAAATTTTTAAAGTCGTAACAAAGATAGATGGACCAAAGTTCAATAAATTTTGGCTTAATCTAGTAACAAAATAACCCGCCAGCAAAGAGAGGAGAAAATTAGCTAATAGTTGTATTTAAAAATTTATTCCTTACAGCAATCAATTAGTTTTTTAACTATTTCTGAAAGTTTTTTGCTTAAAGTTTTGTCTTGATCTTTATTATTTAATGCTTCGTCATCAATTTTTTCAACTTTTCCTATTTCAACTACTTTTAAATTAATTGCCCAAAACATATTATAAAGAGTAAAAGCTTTATCAAATAATTCATAAGCTAACTCTTTTTGATTATCCTGGAGTTTTTTAGTACCAACCTCAATTAATCTCATTGAAGACGCTAATAAGTGTTTAGAAATGCACCATTCTTCGCCTTGGGGATTTTTAACAATCATTTTCATTAGTTCTTTTCTAATTTGCCTTGTTTCGTTCAACAGATCAAAATAATTGCTTTTGCCGGTTTTTTCTGCTGTAAAAAAGAAATGCTCTTCAATTGAAATTAAATTCATTAAAGCTAAACTTAAATCCTCATCAGAAGATAGATCCACTTCTTTATTTTTGAAATTTTCAACCTTTTTTAAAAATTCATCTAAATTTTGTAAATCTTGAGCCATATTTTTATAAAATTATTTTAATATTAAAAAAATAATTAAACTACTAATTAGTAAAATTCCTACTGGAATAATTACTTTTTGATAAGCAAAATAAACTTTATTATTATTTTTAGATTTTAAATAATTATTTAAATAATTAGCTAAATAAAATAAAATTATTCCTAAAAATGTTCCAAAAATAAGCTTATCAATTCCTAAAATTGTATTTAAGGGATGGCCAATAATTCCTGAAAAATACAAGGGTAAAATAACTAATAAAAGATAAATAACCAAAATTATTAAGTGTGAAAATTGAAAATTAATTTTTTTCTTTTTTAAAAAATCATCTGTCCAAAAAGTTAAAGAAACAATTAAAGCCCCAACCCAGATTCCAGAAATAAGATCATCGATTTTCAACCACCTTGAAAGACCTAAACCAGCTCCAACTGCTAGAGTACAAGCAGGGCAAACAGCAATTGCATTATTTGCTAAAATAAGAGACAATATTAAAAATAAAAGAAAAAATACTCTTTTCATATTGTGTGATAAATTATAACAATAAATTTAATAAAATTAAATAACTAGCTTAATATAATGAACGATTTTTTGACTCAACCACTTGAAGAAATAAAAGGTATTGGGCCTTATTATTTAAAAAAACTTGAAAAACTAAAAATAAAAACAGTTGGTGATTTATTATATCACTTCCCTTTTCGCTACGAAGATTTTAGCGAAATTATTCCAATTAAAGATGCCACCGAAGGTATTCATTCTTTTTTAGCAAAAGTTGAAAATATTCAAGTTCGCCGTTCTTTTAGAAAAAAAATGTTTTTAACAGAAGCTACCCTTTACGATCGAACTGGTAAGTTAAAAGCAATTTGGTTTAATCAGCCCTATCTTACTAAAAGCATTACCAAAGATTCAATGATTATTGTTTCTGGCAAAGTTAAAAAAGAAAAAAATAAATTTATTATTTCCTCCCCTGTTTATGAGGTTGTTTCTAAAAATGGAGAATTTTTAACCAAAGACGATATTAATAGCGAAAATTTAAAACATACTGCCGGGCTTATTCCTGTTTATCCAGAAACTAAAGGTTTAACTTCAAGGGGCTTAAGATTTTTAATTAAACCCTTACTAGTAAAAACTAAATATTTAAAAGATTTCCTGCCTTTAGAAATTTTAAAAAGAAATAATCTGATGGATTTAAAAACAGCTTTAAATCAAATTCATTTCCCAACTAATTTAGAACAAGCCAAAAAAGCTAAATTTAGATTTTCTTTTGAAGAACTTTTTTTGTTGCAGCTTATTCTTAAATTAAATAGAAATGAAAATAAAAGATTAAAAGCTTATCAAATTCCAATTGAAATTGAATTTATTAAAGAACTTCTTAAAACTTTGCCATTTGAATTAACTCATAGTCAAAAACAAGCCCTATGGGAAATTATTAAAGATTTGGGGAAAGATTATCCAATGAATAGATTATTAAATGGCGATGTAGGATCTGGCAAAACAATTGTGGCTTTAATAGCTCTTATTACGATTTTTAAAAATTCGTATCAAGGAGTTTTAATGGCTCCAACTGAAATTTTAGCCCAACAGCATTTTGAAACTTTAAAAAAATTTTTTAAAGAATTTAATTTAGAAGCAGTTTTATTTATTTCTAAACAGATTAGAATTTATACTGATGGCTTGGAAGGAGAAATAAAAAGAAAAGCACTTTTAGAAAAAATTTCTCAAGGAAAACCTTTAATTATTATTGGGACTCAAGCTTTAATTCAAAAAGATGTTGAATTTAAAAATTTAGCATTAGTAGTAATTGATGAACAGCATCGCTTTGGAGTTAAACAAAGAGCAAAACTTTTAGATTCTCCAACCAATTTAATACCCCATCTTTTAACAATGACTGCCACTCCAATTCCTAGAACTTTAGCTTTAGGATTATGGGGAGATTTAGACATTTCCTTTATTAAAGAAATGCCTTTGGGTAGGAAAAAAATCACTTCTCAATTAGTTTTCGAAAAAGATAGAAATAAACTTTATGAATTTATTAGAAAAAGAGTTTCAGAAAAAGAACAAGTTTTTGTAATTTGTCCCAGAATTGAGGAAAAAGAAGAATTAAGTTTTAATCAATATTTAAATTTAGATACTAAAGCAGTTAAAAAAGAATATGAAATATTGTCGCAACAAGTATTTCCAGACTTAAGAGTTGGTTTGCTTCATGGGAAATTGAAATCAGCTGATAAAGAAGAGGTAATGAATCAATTTAAAAATGGAGAAATAGATATTCTGGTTTCAACTTCAGTAGTAGAAGTTGGAATAGATGTTCCAAATGCTACGATAATGGTTATTGAAGGAGCTGAAAAATTTGGCTTATCGCAACTTCATCAATTCCGTGGAAGAGTTGGTAGAGGAGAAAAACAATCCTATTGCTTTTTACTTGTTCCCCAATTAGTTTCAAAAACAACTCTTTCAAGATTGGCTTACTTTACTAAAATTTTTGATGGTTTTAAATTAGCTCAACTTGATTTAAAATTTAGAGGACCAGGAGAATTTTTGGGAGAAAAACAATCAGGAATTCCTGATTTAGCAATGGATGGTTTAAAAAATGAAGAATTGGTATTATTAGCTAAAAAAGAAGCTGAACAAATTTTAGCTACTGATAAACAACTGACAAATTATCCCTTGTTAAAAGAAAGACTTTCTCAATTTCAGAAGGAAATTCATTTAGAATAAAATGACTAGTATTTCAAAAAACAATTTAAATAAATTATCAGATTATCTTTGGGAAATCCCTTTAGGCTTTGATCCTAAAATGAAAGTTCCAGCTAGAATTTATAGCTCAGAATCAATGCTTGAAATGTTATTTCAAGATCAATCTTTGATTCAACTTATAAATTTAACAACTTTAAATGGAATTTATAAATATGCTTTAGCTCTGCCAGATATTCATGAAGGTTATGGAGCTCCAATTGGCGGAGTATTTGCAAGTAAAATTGAAGAAGATGGAATTATTTCTCCTGGAGCAATTGGTTTTGATATTAATTGTGGAGTAAGGCTACTGGGTTCGAATTTATTAGAATCAGAAATTAAAGAAAAAATTCCAAAATTAACCAAAGAAATTTATAAAGAAGTCCCAAGCGGAGTTGGTACTGGTGGTTATTTAAATTTAAGTTTTAATGATTTAGATAAAATTTTGGAAAATGGAATTGATTTTATGTTAGAAAATGGTTTAGCAAACAATCAAGATAAAGAATTTTGCGAATCATCTGGAAAATTATTAGCTGATTCTAAAGCGGTTTCTCAAAAAGCTAAAAAAAGAGGCAAAGGGCAACTTGGAACAATTGGAGCTGGAAATCATTTTGTAGAAATTCAAAAAGTAGCTGAAATTTTTGATGAACAATTAGCTAAAGAATTAAATCTTTTTAAAAATCAAGTAGTTATTATGATTCATTGTGGGAGTCGAGGTTTAGGACACCAAGTAGCAACTGATTACATTTCAATGATGTTAAAGCATTTAGATGATTATCAAATAAAATTAATAGATCAGCAATTAGCTTGCGCTCCATTTAATTCTAGTTTGGGACAAAATTATTTTAAAGCAATGAATGCCAGCGCTAATTTTGCTTGGGCTAATAGACAATTAATAACTCAAGAAATCAGAAAAGCTTGGCAAAATGTCTTTGGAAAAAATCAAGAACTTTCTTTGGTTTATGATGTAGCTCATAATATAGGTAAAATTGAAACTTATGATAACTTAAAACTTTTAATTCATCGCAAAGGCGCTACTCGCTCTTTTCCAAAAGGCAGTTTAGAAATTCCTCAAAAATACCAAAATATTGGCCAACCAGTTTTAATTCCTGGCTCAATGGGAACTAGCTCTTATGTTTTAATTGGAAAAGAAAAAGCAATTCAAGAAAGTTTTGGATCTACTTGTCATGGAGCAGGAAGAACTATGTCAAGAACCAAAGCTAAAAAAATAATTAAAGGAGAAAATCTAAAAAAAGAATTAAATAATAAAGGCATTGCAGTTGAAGCTGGTTCTTATTCGGGATTAGCAGAAGAAGCGCCAAGTGCTTATAAAAATATTTCAGAAGTAATTGAGGTTGTTATCGAAGGAGGACTTGCTCAAAAAGTAGTTAAGCTTATTCCCTTGGGAGTAATTAAAGGCTAAGATATTTTTGTTCCGGGTTTTATTTCCTTATCAAGAGTTAATAAGCCAAGATTATTTTCATCTTTAGCTGCCAGTAGCATTCCTTGAGATTCTATTCCCTTAATAGTTCTTGGCTCCAAGTTATAAACCACCACAATTTCTTTATTTATTAAATCTTGGGGCTGATAATATTGAGCTATCCCAGAAATAATTTGACGAGTTTCAGTTCCTAAATCAAGAGTAAGTTTTAAAAGGTTATCAGAATTCTCAATTTTTTCTGCTTCTAAAATTTTAGCAACTCTTAGATCAATATTTTTAAAATCTTCTATAGAAATCATTTTTAATTATTTATTTTAATTGAGATTAAAATTTCTTCTCCACTATCTAATTTTAGCAAGTTTTGATATTTGTTTTGAACTTTAGTAAATAAAATTTGAGAAGCATTGGTTTCTTTTTTAAAGAAATCTTTTTGGGTTTTTAGAAAATCTAAATTTTTAGAAAAACTAAGATAAAGAGTTATTTTATCTTTTGGTGTTAAATTTGCTTTTTGGCGAAGTTCTTGAATGTTTCTTATAATTTCTCTAGTAATTCCTTCTTGGATCAAAGCTTCATCAAGATAAATTTCAAGCTCTAAATCAAAATTATCACTAGCTGAATTAACTGCTTGATGTTTTTTGCTAAATTGAGAAACTATTTTAACTTTTTTGATGTTTAATTCTTGTTCTAAAATCTCTAAAAATTCTTTAGAAAGAGATAATTTTTTATTTTTTAATTTAATTTCTAAAATTTTTAAAGGTTGTCTGACTTTTAAAGAATTTTGAGATCTAAGCATTAGAACATTTTCAGAAATCTCTCTAGTAATTTGCATCTTATCTAATATTTGCTGATTTATTTTGAAAGTTGATTTTGGAAATTCTGATAACTGAACACTTTGAGGATAATCTTTTTTATTTTTTGAAAAATTCAAAAGTTCTTGATATAAATATTCAGCCGTAAAAGGAATAAAGGGAGTAATTAATTTTGAAACATCTATTAAAAGATTAGCCAAAAATATCGAATGATTTTCAAACTCTTTTTTGTTAGCTGGCTTTTGAAATTTTTGCCTCATTCTTCTTAAATACCATTTTGAAAAATCATTGATAAATTCTTCTATTAAGCGAGCTGCTTCAAATACTTTATAGTTATTTAAATTATTATCAACTTCAATAACCAATTTTTTAAATCGCTCCTCAATCCATTTTTCAATTATTGAAAGATTAGTAGGTTTTTTATTAAAATCTAATTTTGATTTATTATAAAACTTGAAAAATCTTAAAATATTAAGCAGGGTCAAAATTTCACCCTTTGTTGCTAGTAAATCTTTTTCTTTGAATTTTTTATATTCCCCAGGATTATTAATGGTATAAAAATACCAGCGCAAACTATCAGCTCCATATTTTTCTATCATTTCCCAAGGATTAACTATATTGCCTTTTGATTTAGACATTTTCTGACCATTTTCATCAAGCACTAAATTAAAACTAATAACATTTAAATAGCTTGGCCCTAAATCTAAAAGGGTTGAAATTGCCAAAAGCGAGTAAAACCAACCTCTAGTTTGATCTATTGCTTCAGCAATATAATCAGCTGGAAAAGGATAATTATTTTTTTTCATCAATTGTTGATAATCAATTGTTATTGGATCTTCTCCTTCTTTTAAAAAATTAAATGGAAAATGCATCTGGGAAATTGGCATTGCCCCAGAATCAAACCAAACATCAATTAAATCCTCAACTCTAGTCATTGGTTCGTTACACTGGGGACATTTTAAAACAACTTGATCAATATATGGCTTATGAAAATCAAGCTTACTTCCATTTTTTGGCAAATTAGCATAGCTATAATTTTTAACTTGAGAAAGTTTTTGATCACTAAAAGAATCAAACTGTTTATAATCCAAAGCACCATTAAACTTGAAAGATAATAGTCTTAATGGCAACCCATGGCTAATTATCAAAACATTTTTATTGGGATATTTAGCTGCTAATTTTTCAATTGTTTTAGTAACTCTTTTTAAAACTTCTTCAAAACTTTCTGCTTGGGGATTAATTTTGGCTTTAAATTTTGAATTAGGATCTAATATTTTTTTATAAAACTCTTGAAAAATTTTAAGTGGTTTATTATTTAAGGACCCAAAATTTACTTCTCTTAAATTTTTATCAAAGATTAATTTAGTTTTAGGGTAATATTCTTTTAAAATTTGAGCTGTTTGCTTGGTTCTTAATAAATCTGAAGCAACTATTAAATCAAAATTTATATTTTTAGCTTTTAATTCTTGAGCAGTTTTCCTAACTTGCTTTTCTCCTTTTGCTGTTAAATTATTTATCCTTTTTTCAGGATAACAAGAATTATAACCTTTGATATTAGAATCAGCTTCGCCGTGTCTCATTAAATAAAAATTAGTTTTAAAATAATTAAAATCATAAAGTTCTTTTAATGAGCCTATAGCTAATTCGTGATTATTAGCGCACTTCCAAATTGGCAAAGGAGTTCCCCAGTATCTTTTGCGCGATAAATTCCAATCCTTATTATCTTTTAACCATTCACCGAATCTGCCATGCTTTAAATTTTCAGGAACCCAATTAATTTTTTCATTATTTTCAATTAATTTATCTTTTAAAGAACTAGTTTTTATAAACCACGAGTCATAAGCATAATATAAAAGCGGAGTACTACATCTCCAGCAAAATGGATAAGTATGAATAATTTTTTCTATGCCATAAAGAAGTCCCCTATTTTTTAATTCTTCAATAATTAAAGGGTTAGCTTCTCTAATATTTAATCCTTGCCAATTTTTTATAAAATCTAAAAATTTACCACTTTTAGAAACAGTATGATATTGCGGCAAATTATATTTTTTGCCCAAAGAAAAATCGTCTTCACCATACATTGGAGCAATATGAACAATTCCAGTTCCTTCGATATCTGTTGCAAATTCAGCTTCCAAAACCTTAAAAGCGTTTTCAATATTAGCTGGCTTTTGCTCTAATAAATCAGAATATAATGGCTCATATTTTAAATTTTCAAGTTCCTTCCCCTTTTGCTCTTTAATTATTTGGTAATTATCTTGTTTTAAAACAGCCAATCTATTTTTAGCTAAAATTAAAATTTCGTCTTCTGTTTTTACCCAAACATAGCTAATTTCAGGATTAACCGCTAAAGCTAAATTAGCTGGCAAAGTCCAAGGAGTGGTAGTCCAAACCAAAAAATAACAAGGCAGATCGAATTGGGAATTTAAAACTTTAAATTTTATATAAATTGAGGTTTCTTCTATATCCTCATAGCCCTGAGCAACTTCGTGGGAAGATAAAGAAGTTTCGCATCTTGGACAATAAGGTACAACTTTAAAATCTTGATAAAGAAGATTTTTTTGCCAAATCTTTTTTAAAATCCACCAATTAGATTCAATATAATAATTTTCATAAGTAATATAGGGATTATTTAAGTCAAGCAAATAACCAATTCTTTTAGTAAATTTATCCCATAAATTTTTAAATTCCCAAACAGATTTTTTGCATAGCTCATTAAATTTTGATATCCCAAATTTTTCAATATCTGATTTAGTTTTGATTCCTATCTGTTTTTCAACCTGAATTTCAACTGGCAAACCGTGAGTATCCCAACCAGCTTTTCTTAAAACCCAATAACCTTTTGAATTTTTATAGCGATTAATAATATCTTTATAAGCTCGAGCTAAACCATGATGAATTCCAGGAGTTCCATTAGCTGTCGGCGGTCCTTCATAAAAAATGAATTTTTTAGGATAAGATTTGCTTTGGAGTTTTTCAAAGATTTTTTCTCTTTCCCAAAAATCTAAAATCTTTTTTTCGATTTTTACTAAATCTAATAAGTTATCTGCATTACTCTTAGCCATATAAATAGTTATAATATAATTATTTTAAATTTTAGGCAAGACATTTATGCCTAACAAATCTAAACCAGTTTCAATAATCAAGGTTAGATAATAAACAAGAGTTAATCTTTGATTTTTTAATTTTACCTCTGATTTTAAAATGTTTGTTTTTTCGTAATAATTATTTGCTAAAACGCTTAAAGAATAAAGATAATTAGCTATTAAATTAGGAGAGTTTTCCTCTTGAGAATTTTGGATTACCTCTTTAAATTGCGATAATTTTCTTAAAATCATCAAATCTTCTTCCTCTAAATTTTTTAAAGCGTTGGCCGGTTTTTTGAACTGAGCTTTTTTCAGAATATTAAAAAATCTAGAGTAGGTATATTGAAGATAAATAGAACTATTAGAGTTTAAAGAAAGAAGTTTATCCCAATTAAGAATAATATCATTTAATTTATTTTGAGATAAGTCATTATATTTTAAAGCTCCAATTCCAATAACTTGGGCTATTTTCAAAGCTTGTTTTTTACTCATTTTAGGATTTTTCTTTAGAACAAAAGTTAAAGCTTTTTTAATTGCTAAATTTATAACTTCCTCTAAATCAATGATTTTCCCCCCCCTAGTTGAAAGTTTCTTTTTGTTTTCTCCTAAAAGCATTCCAAATTTAATGTGAAGCAATTCGCTTTTAGTTAATTTTAATTTAAAAGCTGCTTTAAATAATTGTTCAAGATATAAAGTTTGTTCACTAGCAATCACATATAAAACTTTTGAGGGTTTAAATTTTTTTTCTCTAAAAACAATTGTTGCTAAATCATTAGAAGCATAAAGCAGAGACTCATCTGATTTTTTGATAATTAAAGGTGGCAAATTATATTCTTCAAGAGAAATAATTAAAGCGCCTTCGCTTTTAATTGCCTTTTTTCTTTTTTCTAAATCGGCTATTAATTTTTGAGCTATTTTTTGATAATGACTTTCTCCATAAAAATAGTCAAAATTGACATTTAAAATGCTATAAATTTTTTTGTAATGAGTTAAAGTTTTTTGATAAAAAACTTTCCAAATTTTAAGATTTTCTTTATCATTATTTTGAAGTTTTTTAGTTTCAAGTTTAGCTAATTGGGTTAATGAGGGATCATTTTTTTCTTGGTCATTAAATTTAACATACAATTTATAAAGGTCTTGTAAGGTAATTTGGTTTAATTTCTTTTTAGAATAAATTTTAAAAGCAGCAATTAATTTACCGATCTGTAATCCCCAATCTCCTAAATGATTATCTCTAATTACTTTAAATCCCAAATAATCATAAATTCTTGACAAAGAATCACCAATAATTGTTGAGCGCAAATGAGCAATTGACAGAGGTTTGCCAATATTGGGAGAAGAAAAATCTACAATAACTGTTTTGGAAAGTTTTTTATTTTTTACTAAAGATTTTTTAGTTTTTTCAAAAAGAAACTTTTCATTAATAAAAAAATTCAAATAACCGTTTTTGGTTTCAATTTTTTTGAAGAATTGAGAAAAATTTTTATTAGCTAATAATTCGCTCATTAAATCCTGAGCAATAGGAAAGGGCGAGGAATGCTGTTTTTGAGCCAAAATAAAAGCCAAATTAGTTGATAAATCTCCAAATTCAAGTTGGGAAGGAATAAAAACTTCAAAATCCTCATTGATTTTTAAGAAATTTTTTAATTTTAATTTAAGCTCTCTTGAATTCATAACTTTATTATATAATAATTTTAGAAATTAAAAAACAGTTTAATGACTATTTATGCTGAAAATAAAAAAGCCTATTTTAACTACGAAATTTTAGAAAAATTCGAGGGTGGTTTAGTTTTAACCGGTAACGAAGTAAAAGCAATTAGAAATAAACAAGTTAGGTTAATTGATAGTTATTTGATTTTTAAAAAAGGGGAATTATTTTTAATTAATGCTAAAATTTCTGCTTATCAAAAAAATAATAAATTTTTATTAGATGAGTCAAGAGATAGAAAAATTTTATTAAATAAAAAAGAGTTGATCTATTTAGAAAATAGTCTAAAACAAAAAGGATTGACATTAGTGCCGTTAAAAGTGTATAATAAAAATAAGGTAATCAAATTAGAATTTGCTTTAGCTAAAGGTAAAAAGAAATTTGAAAAAAAGCGACAAATATTAACTCGAGAAATAAACCGAGAAATAAATCGCCAATTAAAAAATCAATTTGGGGATGATAGGAATCGACCTTAGCTTAAATTAGAACAAGCAAGCTGAGTATTCTGAAACCTCATAAAACTTTCAGAATCATCATAAAAGTGCCAATAACACTTTTTCTCTTAGACCAGCTTTAGCTCGCGTCTAAGCATCCAACGCCCATTCTTGATAAGCGTTTAGGGTGTAAAATATCAAGATAGGAAATAATTCTGCCAAGATTATTTCTGAAACTTAGGCAAAAGGAAAATAGATTTTGTTTGGTTTTTACTATTTTCTTTTTAAAAACCAAACTAAGCTTGTAGAATGTTTTAATTTTTAGCTAAGGGACGTGGGTTCAAATCCCACCATCTCCACTTCCCAAATAATTTTATTTATAATAAAAATTGAATAAACACAAACAATTTCAACCAACGTTTAAAGTTAATGAGGCTATCAAAGCTGATAAAATAAGATTGTTAGACGATGCTGGTAAAAATTTAGGAATATTCCAAATTGAAGAAGCTAAAAAATTAGCCCAAGATAAAAATTTAGATTTAGTGGAAATAGCTCAGGGAGATTTACCGATTGTTAAACTTATCAATTTTTCAAAATTTAAATATCAACAACAGAAAATTCAGCAAAAAAGTAAAGAAAGCAAGAAAGAAGATTTAAAAATAATTAAAATTAGAACAATTAGTCAACTTCACGATTTGGAAACTAAAGCAAAACAAGTTGATAAATTTTTACAACAAGGAACTAATGTCCAAATAATGATATTTTTCAAAGGTAGAAGGGATTTAAGAAAAGAAGAATTATTAACTAAAAAATTAGAAGAATTTTTATTACTTTTAAAAACTAATTATAAAATTGTAAGCCAAAGAAAAAGTGCTTCAAATTTAATGGTTCTAATTAGTAAGGCTTAATAAAATATATGAAAAAAAAGTTAAATCTAGCAAAAAAAAGGTTAAGAGTCACCAAAAATAAAAAAATAATCAGGAGATTGGCTCAACAGGGACATTTAAAAGCCAAAGAAACAGGTAAAGAACGACGAAACAAAAGAAAACCAGTAATTGAAATTGATGCCCCAATTTTTAAAAAGGCAACTAAAAAATATCTTTAATTAAAAATATGACAAGAGTTAAAAGAGGAAAAATTGCTACCAAAAAAAGAGAAAAAGTTTTAAAACAAACTAAAGGCTTTAGAGGTTCTTCAAAAAACAAAGAAAGACAAGCTAAAGAACGCTTGCTTCATGCTTATAGCCATCAGTATATTGGTAGAAAAACTAGAAAAAGAGAAAAAAGAAGGTTGTGGCAAGTACAATTAAATGCTTACTTAAGAAGTAATAATTTAACTTATTCTAAATTTATTTATCTTTTAAAACAAAATAATATTTTAATAGATAGAAAAATCTTAGCAGAGCTTTCTCAAAAACAACCAGAAATAATGAAAAACATTATTTCTAATTTAAAAGCTTAAATTATTTTTATATTTTTATTCTGGTAAATACGGCAAAAGCGCTAATTGACGCGCTAATTTTACAGCTTTAGCTAATTGTCTTTGATGCTTAGAGCACAATCCTGTTTTTTCTCTAGGTTTTATTTTATAAGAAGGTGATAAAAACTTTTTTAAGGTTTCTACGTCTTGATAATTAACCTCGCTTCTGCCGCAAAAATAACAATGTTGTTTACTAGTCATTATAATTTAAAAAATTAATTAAAATGGTAAATCGCTATTAATATCGAGTTCTGGTAGTTCTTCTTCGACTTCAGCTTGGCTATCAGTTTCTTCTGGTTTTGGTTGTTCTTTACTACTTAAAGGCATTTGATTAGCGCTTTTAGGCCCTAACTGAACCCTTTCGGTAATTACTTCAGTCATATATCTTTTTTCTCCAGAAGGAGTATCCCAATTTCTAGTTCTTAATCTTCCCTCAATTAACACCAAACTTCCTTTAGCAAGATATTGCTTGCAGATTTCAGCTTGTCTTCCATAAACAACTACATTGTGAAATTCTGTTTCTTCTTTTCTTTCCCCATTTTTATCAACATAAACTCTATTTGTTGCTAATCCTAAATTAGCAACAGTTTGTCCAGAAGGTAAAGATTTTAATTCTATGTCACGAGTTACTCTACCTATTAAAAAAACTTTATTTAGATTCATATTTTAATCTTAATTATCTAAATTCTCTAAATTTAAAATTTCATCTAATTTTTCATCAAAATTAGCTTCTGGTTCATGGGATTTTTGTTCTTGAGCTTGAAATTCCTCTTGCTCTTTTAATTGTTGACTTTCTTTTTCTAAAACTTCTGGTGTCGACTTTTCTAATTGACGTTTAGAGGTTTTAGAATTTGATTCCTTTGAATGATCCTTAAATTCTAAAATTGTTTTTCTTAAAATTTCCTCGTCATATTTTAAAGAATCTAAGAATTTTGCTAACTTCTCAGAAGGCATTTGAAAAACGATTTCACCCCAAGTTGCTTCTTGAATTTTTTTAACTTTATAAGCTAATTTTTTATTTTGGGGAGGTATAATTTCTAAAGTTTGGCCATTAACTTCTTCAATTTTTTTCTGTAGTTTATTAAGACAATTAGAATCAATCTCACCGGTTGGAGTTTCTCTAATCCAAAAATCAATTTTATAGACTTTATTAATCATAATTAATAAAGATTATCATATTTTAAAGCATAAATCAACAACCTTTCGTAATCAGCAACAACCTTTCGTAACTAAATAACTTACAACAAACTATCGCAGCTATACAACTTACAACCAGAAAAAGAAAAACCAAAAGAGAAAAATTTAGAAAATTTAAATCCCACGGATTTCCCACGGAAATCTTACGGAAATCCCACGGAAAACCTACGGAAAATAAATACTAAATAAAATAAATGACAAATGAAAAGTGAAAAATAAATTCAACTAAACAACTGACAACTTACAACTAGAAAAAAATGAAAATTAATATGCTAAAAATTTTCTATTTTTTGGTTGTTTGTTGTTAGTTGTAGGTTGTAAAGTTACGATAAGATTTGTTTGAAATTTGGAATTTATGATTTGGGATTTATCTTGGGTTTATGCTTTTGTTGTTTGTTTTAAAGCTTTTTTCAAAGAATTCAAGATTTCTTTGGAAATATCGGGATGCTCTTTTAAAAAATTAACCGAGGCTTCATAGCCAACTCCTAATTTTTGAGAATTAAAAGAATAAGTTGAACCACTTCTAGTAACTACCTCGTATTTTAAAGCTGTCATTAATAAATCGCCTTCATAAGAAATTCCCTGATTATATAAAATATCAAATTCTGAAACTTTGAATGGAGGAGCAACTTTATTTTTAACGACCTTTGCTCTAATTCGATTGCCAACTATCTCTTCTCCTTTTTTAATTTGAGCTATTCTTCTAACTTCGATTCTTACTGAAGAATAAAATTTTAAAGCCTTGCCACCAGGGGTTGTTTCGGGGTTTCCATAAACCCCAATTTGCATTCTGATTTGATTAATAAAAATAATTACTGTTTTGGTTTTGGAAGCTATAGCTGTTAATTTTCTTAAAGCTTGAGACATTAATCTAGCTTGTAATCCTATGAATTGAGCGCCCATTTCTCCCTCAATTTCAGCTTGAGGGGTTAAAGCTGCAACTGAATCAACAATAATTACATCAATTTCTTGGCTTTTTACTAAAGTTTCTACAATTTCTAAAGCTTGCTCTCCACTATCTGGCTGAGAAATAATAAGATCGTCTATTTTAACTCCAATTCTTTTAGCATACTCTGGATCAAGGGCATGTTCGGCATCAATAAAAGCAGCTTTTCCTCCTCCTTTTTGAGCCTGAGCTACAATATGTAAAGCTAAAGTTGTTTTACCAGATGATTCTGGGCCGTAAATTTCAATTATTCTACCCCTAGGAACTCCGCCAACACCCAAAGCAATGTCTAGAGAAATAGAGCCAGTTGGAATAGCATCAACTTCAACCTTTCCAACCTCCCCTAATTTCATAATCGCTCCTTCTCCATAACGAGTTTTAATTTCTTTAATAACTTCATCTAAATCTTGGGATTCTTTTTTAATTTGTTTTTTAGCCATAAATTTTAATTAATTAATTTATTATAACATTTTTATCTAGATTGATAAATTATTTCGGTCGTTAATGAGTTCTCTTTATTAATAAAATTAGTAGCTTTTAAATTTAAAAGATTAATTCCTGGTTTTAAAACTAATTCATATGAAAATTTATTATTATCTTCTAAATTCATCTTTTCGCCATTAATAACTAGATTTTTAATTTCTCCTGAAACATAGCCAGTTAAATTTAAAACACTACTAGTAGCAACATTGGGAACATTTTCTAAAATAATTTCTGGGGTCTTTATAAAATTAAAAACCTGAATTGCTAAAACAATAAAAACAATAATAAAGATAATAATTGCTGGATGAACTTTAATATTTAAAGAATTTGGTGTTTTAAAACGATTTTGTGGTAAAAAATCGTTTTTTGAAAAATTATTTTTAGATTTAAACCAAAGTTCTTTCAAGAAATCAAAGTCAAAATTAAAATGTTCACAATATTTTTTAAGAATAGAAAGAATATAAGAGTCAGCTGGCAGCTTTTTAAACTCTCCATTTTCCAAGTCTTGAATTATCCATTTAGAAACTCGAAGTTTTTGAGAAAATTCATTAAGAGATAAACCGCTTTTTTCTCTAACTTCTTTTAAAATCTGGCTTAAATTTTTTTCTTCTAAGTTGTTAGTCATTGTTTAAATTAGAACTATCATCTAATTTATTCTCTTTTGAAACGTAAACTTCTCTGGGTTTTGCTCCTTGAATTGGCCCAATTACCCCCCTAGATTCTAACAAATCAAGAAGTCTAGCTGCCCTAGCATAACCAATTCTCAACCTTCTTTGTAAAAAAGAAGCTGAGGCTTTTTGGGTTTCAACCACTAATTTATAAGCCTGATTATATAATTCATCTTCATCAACATCTAATAAATCAATTTCTTCGCTTAAAATTTCTTCTTCGAAATTTAAAGCTTCGGTTTCAATTTCAGTAGCAAATTTTTTAGCAGTTTCTTTAATGAAAGAAACAACTTTTTCAACTTCTTTTTCGCTAACTAATGGCGATTGAATTCTTTTTGGCTTAGAAAGTTCTGAGGAGATAAATAACATATCTCCTTTACCCAATAGTTTTTCTGCTCCAGCAGAATCCAGAATTGTTCTAGAATCAACCTGGGAAGCAACTTGAAAAGCTATTCGAGAAGTAATATTTGCTTTAATTAAGCCAGTAATGACCTCAACCGAAGGTCTTTGGGTTGAAACAATTAAATGAATTCCAGTAGCTCTAGCCATTTGTGAAAGCCTGATAATAATCGCTTCAAGTTCTTTGCCATAAACACTCATTAAATCAGCTAATTCATCAATGATAATAATAATCGGCGGAAGTAGTTTTTCTTTTTCTTTGATAAATTTTTGATTGTAAGAATTAATGTCTCTACTTTGAGCTTCTAATAAAACTTCGTATCTTCTTTCCATTTCATTTACTGCCCACCGTAGAGCAGAAATTGCTTTTTTGCCATCGGTTATAACCGGAGTCAAAAGATAAGGAATTTCACTGTAAGAAGTAAGCTCAACTCTTTTAGGATCAATTAAAATTAACTTTAAAAGCTGTGGGGGATTGCGATAAAGTAAAGATGTAATTAAACTATGAATAAAAATTGATTTTCCGCTGCCCGTTGCTCCAGCAACTAACAAATGGGGTAATTTAGAAATATCTGAAAAAACAGGATTGCCGGCCACATCTCTTCCCAATGGAAAAGTCAAAGGAGAAAGCGATTTTTGAAATTCTCCATTTTCTATCAATTGTCTTAATCTTACAATTGAAGCTGTTTTATTGGGAACTTCAATACCAACCAATGATTTACCGGGTATTGGGGCTTCAATTCTTAAAGGATGAGCTGCTAATGCTAAGGCTAAATCATTTTGCAAAGCTGAAATTCTGGAAAGTTTTACTCCCTGAGCTGGTTTTAAAGTATATTGAGTAACAGTTGGGCCAACAAGCACATCACCCATTTCTACTAAAATTCCAAAATCAGCCAAAGTTCTTTGAATAATTTGGGAATTAATTTTAATATTTTCAACCGCTGGTTTAGCACCATCAGCTTCTAATAAATCAAAAGGTGGAAATTCCCAAGAACTATAAGTAATTCTTTTAAAAATTTCTGGTTTTTCTTTTTCTTGTTTTATTGGTTTGGGTTCTAAAATTGGTTGTTTTTCAATGGCTTCTAATTTTTGTTTTAAAGATTCTAGTTTTGGTTTTTCAATTTTCTTTGTTTCTTTTTGAGACAAAGCTGTTTTTTGTTTTTCTTTTTTAGCTTCAAACGTATCCCAAAAACTAATAACCAAACCAATTGCTAAAGTAGTTAGATATACCAAAAATGTTGGCCAAAACCCTATAAATTTATTAAGAGATATTAGAAAATTAGCAACAGATCCCATTGGATAATCAAATCCTAAATCCATTAAAGCTAAAAGTGAGCTGAAAATTAAAAATGCTCCTAAAAATATTTTTAGATAAGAAATATCTTTTTTTTCTGATGGCTCATTTTTTAGAACTAAATAGGAAACTAAAAATAAAATAATAGGGAAAAATAGCTTTCCAATTCCAAAAAGATTTTCTAAAAAGCCATTGATTGCTTCACCCCACGGCCCAGAAAGTTCAAAGAAACTAAAAATTACGATTAGTCCAAAACAAAGGATAATTAAGCTAATAATTATTCTTTTAACAATTGGCTTTAAATCTAACTTAGGTTTTGGTAAATGGGTATTAAGATTAGGTTTTACTGAGAACCTATTTTTTCTTTTTTTCTTGGCCATTTTACTTATTTTATCAAGAAAAACCCAAAATACAACTACCTAAAATTAAATTCCAAATTCTAAATTCCAAATTTCAAACAAATCTTATCGTAACTTTACAACCTACAACTAACAACAAACAACCAAAAAATAGAAAATTTTTAGCATATTAATTTTCATTTTTTCTAGTTGTAAGTTGTCAGTTGTTTAGTTGAATTTATTTTTCACTTTTCATTTGTCATTTATTTTATTTAGTATTT